>Ga0233439_10004463_pt1 | contig 13508 bp, 10 predicted proteins | sample SI_123_September_6_FD_182713 | JGI IMG/M metagenome (GOLD analysis project Ga0233439, IMG submission 182713) | Seawater microbial communities from Saanich Inlet, British Columbia, Canada - SI_123_September2016_100_MG | ecosystem: Environmental > Aquatic > Marine > Inlet | place: Canada: British... | reverse complement strand
GTGGTGCAAACATTTCATCATTACGTCTATCTCAAAGAGAAATAAAAAATGCTTATTCAAAAATTAGTAAAAATGAACTAGCAGCATTACGTTTAGCAAAAAATAGATTGGAAAAGACAGAATCTGAAATTAAATCTCTATTAAAAAATAAAACAATTAATCATGATGGAGTTAAAATTTCTAAAAAGTTCACTTCAATTCAAAGTGTTGGATGCTATGTTCCAGGTGGTTTAGCAAGATATCCCAGCTCTGTAATAATGTCTGTTGTCCCAGCCAAAGTTGCAGGTGTTAAAAGAATTGTAGTTGTATCTCCTCCAAATTCAGATGGACAAATTGATCCCTTAACAATTGTTGCTGCAAATATTTGTGGTGTTAATGAAATTTACAAAACAGGCGGTGCACAATCAATAGCAGCATTATCTTATGGAACAAAATCTATTTCTAAAGTTGACAAAATTGTAGGTCCTGGAGGTATATTTGTTACAATTGCAAAATCTTTGATTAATGAAACAACTGGAATTGATATGCTTGCTGGTCCTACAGAATTAGGAATCATTGCAGATGATTCTGTAAATCCAAAATTTGTTGCGTTGGATTTAATTTCTCAATCTGAACACAGTAGTGACACCTTTTGTTATTTGATCACAACTTCACAAAAACTTGCAAAATCAGTTTCTAACATTCTTTCTGAATTAGTGCCAAAAGTTCAAAGAACAAAACTTGTAAAATCTAGTCTAACAAATAATGGTTTTATTGCAATTTGTAAAAATAAATCAGATATGATAAAACTTTCAAATATCTTGGCTCCTGAACACTTACAAATTATGACAAAAAATCCTGAATCTATATCATCTAAAGTTATGACATCTGGATTAATTTTGATTGGAAATAATACTCCCTCTTCTGCCAGTGACTATGTTTTAGGCTCAAATCATATCCTTCCTACCAATGGATTTGGAAAAATTCGTGGTTCGCTTTCCATTTTAGATTTTATTAAGGTAAATACCCAAGTGACTTGTTCCAAACAATCCTTATCTAAAATTTCAAAACATCTCAAAGTCTTGACTAGTTCTGAAGGACTTGATAATCACTATGAAGCAATAAGAGGTAGATTGGAATGAATTGGTTTGATGAAAAAATTAAAAAATTCTCATCTATTGGTGGTTACAAAAAACCTGCTCTTGTAGAAGATTCAGTAAAACTTGATTCAAATGAAAATTATGTTATCCCAAAACAATTTCAAAATGACATTATAACATCTGCCAAAAAAAATTCTGATGTAAGACAATATCCTCTTGGTAGAATAGATGATTTGATTAAATCAATTTCTAAATTTTCTAAAATACCTAATTCAATGATTGGTATAGGAAATGGATCTGATCAAATTTTGGATTTAATATTATCTAATTTTGCATCAAAGAAGACCAAAGTATTGACTTCAAATCCTACATTTGGATTCTTTGAGGAACGATGTAAATTATATTCTATTCCATTAATAGCGATACCATTTTCTGATGATATGAAATTAGATATTGATGAATTTACAAAACAATCAAAAAATGCAGATATCCTTTATCTTGACTCTCCAAATAATCCTACTGGATTTCAATTCCCAAAAAATGAATTACAAAAACTTGTTAAATCATTCAAAGGTCTTGTAATAATTGATGAGGCATATGGAGAATTTGGTGATTATACCCTTTCTAATATGGTGAAAACCCAAGAAAATCTAATAGTAGTTCAAACACTTTCAAAATCATTTGGATTAGCTGGATTAAGATTAGGGTATTTTATTGCGAATAAGAAATTCACTGATATCTTTATGAGTGTGTTACAATATCCATATCCTCTAAGTACAATAACTATAGAATCTGGAATTTCAGCTTTAGAAAAATTAAATCTAATGCAAAACGCTGTTGAAAATATTAAAACAGAAAGAAAGAGAATCATTGAAAATCTTAGAAAATATGATGCATTTGATGTGTTTGATTCCAAGGCTAATTTTGTGCTTTTTGATGCTCACGGCTCATACAAACGAATCTACTCTGCTCTTGCAGAACAAGGAATATCCATTAGGAAATTAGGTGAAATAGGAAATCATGATGGCTGTCTTAGGGTAAGTATTGGAACAAAAGAGATGAATTCAAAATTTTTATTGGCTATTCGTGATTTATTGGGATGACTCTAGTTAAAAAATCTGAAGGAATATACATTGATGATTCTTGTAATAATCTGTTAGAAAAAACTAACATCATTATTTTTGATTGTGATGGTGTTTTAATTGATATTACAAAATCATATGATTTAGCAATAATTAAAACAACTCAATATGTATTAGAAAACTTTGCAAAAATTAACGATTCAATTACTGTTGATTTCAAAATAATTGATGGGTTCAAATCTACTGGTGGATTCAATGATGAGGTTGATTTAACATATGCTGTAATAATTTCTTTAGTTGCTGCAAATCAACTTGAAAAAGATCCAACAGAATTTATTTTTGATGTCATAAAAAATTCTGATTCTAGTGGTATTGTATCTGTTGAAAAATATTTAGAAACACAAACTGATATTTCTAAAATCAAAAAGCAATTATCATATCCTGGAACTCATCATCAAAATCCTTTGTATCAAATTTTTGATCAATTGTTTTATGGACCTAAATTATATGAAAATTTATTTAAAATTAAATCAAATTTTTCAGAATCTGGATTAATTGAACAAGATGATGTAATTTTAAATGAAAAATTATTAAATTTACTACAAACAAAATTTAATTCAAAAATTGCAATGGTTACAGGAAGAGGAAAACAATCTGTTAGATATTCATTAAAAGAAATGTTAGATGAGTTTGATTTGAATAATTCCGTATTTCTAGAAGATGAATCAAGAGAACTTGCAAAGCCTAATCCTCAACCATTGTTTGATTCCATTAAAGGCATGGGTAATGGAATAACTCTCTATGTTGGAGATTCTATGGAGGATTTCATCATGGCAAAAAAAGTGACAGATATGAGTTCTAAAGTCATCTTTTGTGGAATTATTGGTACTAGTAAAAATCCTCAAGAAAAACTTGAATTATTCCAACAAAATGAGGCTGTTTTGGTATTGGATTCAATTAATTTACTTCCAAAGGTATTAAATTTAGAATATATCAAATAACATAATCTGTGAGAAATATGGCATCAAGAAAAGCATCAATTAAACGAAGTACTAAAGAAACTAGTGTCTCTGTTTCAGTTAATTTAGACGGAATGGGAAAAACAAGTATCAAAACAGGCATTAATTTTCTTGATCACTTGATTGCTTCATTTGGGAAACACAGTATGATGGATCTTAAAGTAGATGCAAAATCAAATGATGGAATTGAACATCACCTAATTGAAGATACTGCAATTACAATTGGTCAAACAATTGACAAAGCCCTTAGCTCAAGACGTGGAATTACAAGATTTAGCTATGCATCAGTACCCATGGATGAATCATTAGCAGAAGCATCTATTGATTTGGTAAAACGACCATTTTGGAAGTTAACTTTATCAATTAAACGAAGTAAAATTGAAAATATTTCCAAAGAAGATCTGGAGCATTTTTTTCAATCATTACTGCAAAATCTGAATAGTTGTATTCATCTTACTGTAAAGTATGGTGAAAATGATCACCACAAAGTAGAATCTGCAATAAAATCACTTGCTGTTGCATTTAGAAATGCATCTACATTAGATAAAAAACAAAAAGGGATTCCAAGTACAAAAGGTTCAATGTAATGGTAAGTGTTGCAATTTTTGATTACGGTGCTGGAAATATTTTCAGCTTAAAAAATTCTCTTGAAAAAGTAGGAGCTACAGTTGACGTGATTTCTAATTTTGATAAACCCAATGAATATTCTGGGGTGTTACTTCCAGGTGTTGGAAATTTTGATCCTGCAATTCATAGTATTGTAGATTTTTCTAAAACTCAATTCAAAGATTATATTGGTAACACACCAGTTCTTGGAATTTGTCTTGGGATGGAAATGTTTTTTGAAAAGAGTGAGGAAGGAAAGGAGAAAGGTCTTGGTATAATGGATGGTGAAGTAATTGTTTTACCTGATTCAATGAAGGTGCCTCATATGGGTTGGAATGATTTGGAGATTAAAAAACCTGGGAAAATTTTGGAAGGTGTTGAGAATGGTTCTTGGGTTTATTTTGTACATTCGTATAGAGTAAAACCTATTTCTAGTGATATTATTACCGCAGAATCTGATTATGGAATTAAAGTTCCAGCTGTAGTAGAATATGAGAATTTTTTTGGGACACAATTCCATCCAGAAAAATCAAGTACAGTTGGAAAAATAATGCTAAAAAATTTCCTTGATGTGTGTAAAAAATGAAAGTAATTCCGGCAATTGATTTGATGAATGGACAAGTGGTTAGATTGTACAAAGGTGATCCTAACCAAAAGACCGTGTATAGTAACGATCCTGTTGAGATTGCAAAAAAATGGGAATCAAACGGTGCTGATATGTTACACATTGTAGATTTAGATGCCACATTGGGAATTGGTTCTAATCTTGGAATTATTAAAAATATTTTAAAAGAAATTACTATTCCTGTTGAAGTTGCAGGTGGTTTGAGAAATGAATCATTAATTTTGGATGTGATGAAAATTTCAAATCGAATTGTAATTGGAACTTTGGCTTTTAAGAACAAAGAATTATTGAAAAAATTACTTTTATCTTTAGGTTCTGAAAAAATTGTTATTTCAGTTGATCACATGGATGGTGAAATAGTAATCCATGGATGGCAAGATAAAACTGGAATTAAATTAGTTGATTCAATTAAAGAATTTTTAGAAATGGGATTTACTGAATTTCTATTAACTAATGTAAGTAAAGATGGAACAATGGAAGGACCAGATTTAGAATATTTAGAACAAGCGTGTAGTTTGGAGAATACAAATATCATTGCAAGTGGAGGAATTTCTAATGTTAATGATGTTAATGATGTAAAAGAGAAAAATGCATTTGGTGTTATTTTAGGAAAGGCTCTATATGAAAATAAAGTAACTATTGAAGAGGCAAAGAAAATATCATGACATTGACAAAAAGAATCATTCCTTGTCTTGATGTGAAAAATGGTAGAGTTGTAAAGGGATTAAACTTTGAATCAATTAAAGATGCAGGTGATCCTGTAGAACTTGCTACAAAATATAGTAATGAGGGTGCAGATGAATTGGTTTTTTTAGATATTACCGCATCTGATGAGCAAAGAAAAACTCTCAAAGATTTAGTTAGAGATGTCGCATCTGTTATTGATATTCCATTTACTGTTGGTGGTGGTGTAAAATCATTAGATGATGCAAGAAATATTCTACTTAATGGTGCAGATAAAGTAGGCATCAATACAGGTGCAATAAAAAATCCTACAGTAATTACTGAATTAATGGAATTATTTGGTAGACAGTGCATTGTAGTTGCAATAGATGCTAAACGAAATTATGAAATCAAAGATGATGTGACTCTTTTTTCAGAAAATGACAAGAAATTTTGGTTTGAGGTTTTTATTTATGGTGGAAAAGAAGGAACTGGGCTTGATGTTATTAAGTGGGCAAAAAAAGCTGAAAAACTTGGAGCTGGTGAGATTCTTCTCACTAGTATTGATAAAGACGGTACAAAGGATGGATATGATGTATTATTGACTAGTGAAATTGTTGAATCATTGTCTATCCCAGTAATTGCATCTGGTGGATGTGGTAAACCTGATGATATGGTTGAAATTTTTCAAAAATCAAATGTTGATGCAGCACTTGCAGCATCAATTTTTCACTATGATACGCATGGTGTAACTGGAGTAAAGAAATTCCTTAAAGAAAAAAAAATACCTGTAAGATTATAATAGATAATATTTGAATTCTATTCATGCAGAAATCTATCGATGATATTGATTTTGAAAAAAGCGATGGATTAATTCCAATCATAGTTCAGGATGTATCTACAAAAGATGTTCTTACCCTTGCATATTCTAATAAAGAATCACTTGAATTAACAAAGAAAACTGGAAATTCTTGGTTTTGGAGTCGTTCAAGAAATAAACTTTGGATGAAGGGAGAGGAATCTGGTAATGTACAAAAAGTAAAAGAAATTTTAGTTGACTGTGATTCTGATGCAATTATTTATCTTGTTGAACCGTCAGGACCAGCATGTCACACTGGTGAAAAAGTTTGTTTTCATAATAATTTAGAAAAATGATTTTAACACACTGATGTAACATCTGTTCCAGGAACCACTTTGTCATTAATTTTGAAAGTTATATTTGGAATATCTGTACCTCTAAAAACTAAGAACCATTCTCCTGTAAGATCATCTATAGAACAAATTGCACGTTTTGTATTAATTTGTGGTTCTAGGTAATAATTAAACGCTGATTTATCAGAACCATCAAATGGGATTGTAAGATACATTTTATGATGAGTTGCATTTAATGGTCTCATTACAACAATTTGTCCAAGCATATCTAATTCTAATCCTCCAATTCTAATGAAAATTTTTTCACCTATAGCATATTCACTTCGATCAATTTGAAATGGACCTGAAGTAGGCCAATCTCTTTCTAAATTTTTATATTCATTTTCATCAGTAATTTTTTTTATATCATCTAATTTTTCTTGAATTTCTGGTACTTCAACTGGTTCTATTTCTTTATCAAATGCATCTTCAACTTTTATGATATCTGTCTCTTGATTAAATGTAAAAGCAACACCTATGATTGCTATAGTAATCACAATTCCTCCAACTATTCCAATTATAGATCCGTTCTTCATGGAATTAGTTTTTTCAAAATCTCTAAAAACCTTCCTCCTAATTCATATCTCAAAAGATTTACTTTTTTCATCCAAAGTTATATTTCTCCTATTTTTCCCCGTATGTTTACTATTATTTACTATATTTTTTAGTACTTAAAATTAAGTATTACTTAACTTGATATTAGGATTTTTTATCTATATTCTTAAAGGAGATATTGATCTTGACTAGAACTTCACTACAATGCAGAGAATGTAAAAAAGAGTATGAAACTGCTTTCAAGTATGTTTGTGAAGATTGTTTTGGACCTCTTGATGTAAAATATGATTTTCCTGCTATCACAAAAGACACATTTACAAATCGTGAGCATACCTATTGGAGATATTTTGAATTATTACCAATAGAAGAAAAATCAAACATTGTAAGTGTTGGTGCGGGTATGACTCCTCTTATCAAAGCTGATAACCTTGGAAAAAAATTAGGATTAAACAATCTCTACATCAAAAATGACTCTGTAAATCCAACATTTTCATTTAAAGATAGACCAGCTGGTGTTGCAATTTCTAAAGCAAAAGAATTTGGATTAACTGCTGTAGGTTGTGCATCTACTGGTAATTTAGCATCTGCAACTGCAGCACACGCAGCAAAAGCTGGATTACCTTGTCATGTATTTGCACCAAGTAATATTGAAATGGCAAAAATCACTCAAGCATTATCCTACGGTGCTAATTACATTGCAGTTGATGGGACATATGATGATGCAAATAGAATTGCTGCACAAATTGGAGATAGTAAAGGTATTGGTATAGTAAATATTAACATGCGTTCTCATTATGTTGAAGGTTCTAAAACATTTTCATATGAAGTAGCAGAACAACTTGATTGGCAAGTTCCTGATCAATTAATAATTCCTGTTGGTAGTGGAGCAATGCTTAATGCAATTTGTAAGGGATTTGAAGAATTACAAGATGTATCCTTACTTGATGATGTTTCTAATATGCATATGATTGCCGCTCAACCACATGGTTGTGCGCCAATTGTTGATGCATTTAAGAAAAACAGTAAGGAAGTAATTCCAGTTGAACACCCTGATACTGTTGCAAAGAGTTTAGCCATAGGTGATCCTGGTGATGGTAGATATGTTTTGAAGCGTTTACAACAGTATAATGGATTTGCAGAAGAATCAAGTAATGAGGAAATTCTTGATGCAATTTTACTTCTTGCACAAACTGAAGGAATATTTACAGAACCAGCTGGCGGTGTTTCTATTTCTATTCTTCAAAAAATGGTTGAACAAGGAAAAATTGATACAAATGATAAAGTGGTCTGCTATGTTACTGGTAATGGTCTAAAGGCAACTGAATCTATCATGGAAGTTTTACAAAAACCAACTGTGATGAAGGCAGATGTTGGAGAAATATCGGCGGTAGTAAACTAATGGCAAACATTACATTTACAATTCCATCTGTACTAAATCAAAGTGGTGGAGAGAAGAAAATAGATGTTTCATCTGATTCTCTAACTGATGCATTTGTAAAAATTTCAGATATTATGGGTGATGATTTCAAACGTCGAGTGTTGGAAGGTGATGGAACTCCACGTTCGTTGATTAATATTTACATCAATGGAAAAAATTCAAAATTTACAAGTGGCATGGAAACTCCTCTAAATGACGGTGATGAAGTTTACATATTACCTGCAGTTGCAGGTGGTTCTGAGGAATTATCTCCAAAAGAACTTGATAAATTTTCAAGACAAGTAATGTTAGAAGAAATAGGATATGGCGGACAATTAAAATTAAAAAATTCTAAAGTTTGTGTTGTTGGAACTGGTGGTTTGGGACATCCAATTATTTCTAGACTAGCTACCATGGGGGTTGGAACTTTACGTATTATTGATAGAGATGTGATAGAATTATCTAACCTACATAGGCAAATGATGTTTGATGAAGATGATGTTGGACAAGTTAAAGTTGAAGTTGCTGCAAAAAAATTACAGAAACTAAATCCAGATTGTAAAATAGAACCTTTAGCTGTATCTGTAAATGATTACACTGCATTAGAAGTAATTGAAGGATGTGATGTTGTAATTGATGCACTTGATTCAGTTAATGCAAGATATGCATTAAACAAGGCTTGTGTAAAACTTGGAATACCGTTTGTTACAGGAGCTGCAGTTGGTACATCTGGACAAGCATTTACTGTTTTACCAAAAAAATCTGCATGTTATTTTTGCATGTTTCCTGAATTGGATGAAGACACAATGCCTACATGTAGTATTGAAGGTGTTCATCCGCCAATACTTTCTATCGTTGGTGCCATTGAAGTTGCAGAAGCTGTAAAAATAATACTTGGGAAAACTCCTAATCTTTCTGAAAGAATACTCCATATTGATTTAGAAAATTTAGATTTCAACAGTACTAAAACATTCAGAGCTGAAGAATGTCCAATTTGTGGAACTGGAAAATTAGAAGTTGAAGAAAAACAAGAATTACTTTTAGAAGAATTATGTGGACGAAACAGAGGCAAGAGAACTTATTCTATTACTCCCACTGAAACTTTTGATCTTAACATTTCAAATGTCACGGCAATTGCAAAAGATAAAGGGTTTCTAGTTGAAAATTTAGGAGACTTGGGATTATCTATGAGAACAAATGAGTTATCTGTAAATTTTATGAAGAGAGGTTCTGCAGTAGTAGTTGGTTCAAAAGATGAATTTGATGCAATATCTTTATACAAAATCCTCCTAGGTAAAGAGATCAAAGTTTAATCTAGTCTGTAATTATTACATGATTAGTAGTAAAATATTAAAAAATACTTGGATCAATTGATAAATGAAATGAATATATGTAATTTTTATGATTTTTATTATAGAAATTTGATAAAATTTAGAAATATAGTAAAATTATCTCAATATTTGACCAATTTGTGGACAATTCGTCCATTAGGCTTTTATACTAATTTTTAAGAAAATAACCAATAACATGAATAACGAAATAGGACGTAAAATAACTAGTCTTACATTAATGACAATTATGTTAGCCGGTGGTATGGTTATCGCTGCTCCATCTATGATGCCAGCAGCACATGCCGCAAACGCTAACCTATTTGTTTCCGCAGAAAACTCACAGTTTGATAACTACATGTCAGGACCTCAAGTAATTGAGGTCGTTGTAATTGACAATGATATCGATGATACTGATGAAGCAAAAGGTGAACCAGACGTTACAGTTAACGGTAAGATCCTGAGAATGGTTCAAGCCGTTGATGGTAACTGGTATGGTTACTTTGCAGATAGACAACAAGCCTCAATAGCAGATTACACCGCTTACACTAAAGCCCAAGGATTAGACTTTGGTACTTTATGTGCAACTGGTACTACAACTGAAACCTTCATGGGCATCAATATTGATGACACTGTTGGTGTTGCAGTTCCATTGGGTAATCTAACTCAAAACGGTTTGACAACAAATATTGGTCAGAATGGTACTTCAACTGGTGCTGCACTCACAGTGCAATGTCAGTTGTCTGTCGTCACTGCTACAAACAGTGCAGGCGGCGGTAACAACACTGGTCACATGAATGTTGTAAGAGAAGCAAAGACACCAAATACAACATTAACCACTGATGACTCTGATGGTCAGATTGGTATTAGTGATGTTGATATTTGGCCTTTCATTCAACTCTATGCTCTAAACCCAACTGGTAACGTTGTTGTACAGTACAACAAAGGTGGTGGTGTTCAATCAACAACACTTACTTTTGATACTGTAGATCAATTTGCAAGTGCAAGTTTAGACAGAGCAGTATACACTCGAGACGCACAAGTTCACGTAACTTTGACTGACTTATGGCTTAACATTGACCCAACCGACGAAGATTCTTGGACATTTGGAACAAATTCATCTTATGTTAGTGCTAATGTTGGAACCAGCATAGCAACATCACAAGATGGTTTGTCAACAAACTACCAAGTCTTTGACGAAAACGGTTCAACAGCAGGTGCAGGAGTAGCAAATGGTATTATTGATGTCTCCGGTAACTTCACATCTTTAATGATTGAAGATAACGGTGTCTTAATCCTTAATCCTGATACTCAATCATCAGGTACTGCAGTTTTAACACTGCAAGACAATGATGATTCTGTATTGAGAGCATGTACACAAAATGCAGCTCTCTGTGCAGCAAATACTGCAACTGTTACTAATGCTTTAGGACCAAACAGTCAACCAATTACAATTACAGAACAAGGACCAAACACTGGTGTATTCGGTACTTATGATGAGTCCGATGTTTCATCAATCATAGTTACAAGTGCTGCTCTAAGGGGCACATCTGCAACTCTTGATTACAATGAGACCCCAGTAACAGTCCTAGTAGGATTTGAATTCGGTACAATTGATATCCAATCAGCTGATGATGAATGGAACTCTGGTGAAGAGATTCCTGTAATCTTAGTTGACGGAGATGCTAACAAGAACAGCAGAGTAGATGAAGATCTTGATTTGAATAACCCAGCAGTTACATTGATTCCATCATTGTCAACTGGTGATCCATTCACAATCGGTGAAACAACTAACTCTACAGGACCTGTTGCCATTTACGGTGATATTGTTGTAGGAGATTCAACCAAATTGGTCACCGCACAAAATGCAAACGATTTCGGAGCAGCAAACATGACAGTTGATACTTTCTCACAAATTGCAAGAATCAACAGCACTGATAGTTATGACTTTGATAAAGCTGACTCTATTGTTATAGATCTTAGAACCACCATGGGCGAACTAAGAAAATCCATTACTGATACCGCTTCAACAACGGCACCATTACATGGATTAAACATGTTCAACTATGATGTTAGATCTTTCAACAATACTGGTACATTCACTATTTACTTACTAAATTCAACAAGTTCACAACTAATTGACGCAAACGGTCTTATGACTGGTAACGTCGGTTCATTGAAACTTGTTTCTGGTGGTACTCCACAAGGTTTAGTATCTCTAAATAGTACTGTAATCAATACTGCACTCTTTGACACAACCGCCACAACTGGAGCACCTAATACCAATGGTATTGGATTGCTTTTCAAACATGATGGTGATGCTACAAACGTAGTACAAGTCGCAGATGCTATTGATCCAATCGTTGGAGACTTCTTCTCCTTTGGATTCACAAATGATGGTTTCGAGGATACCGATAGAGTATCTAACCAAATTATCAGAATTGAAGCAGAAGAAACTGGTGATAACACAAGCACCTTTGCAGGTAGCTTAGAGTACAAAATGGTTAATCAGATCAACATTCTAGATGCATCAACATACACTGGTCTATCCACAATTGCAAGTGGTCCAACTTTCATTGTAATTTCGGATTTGACTGATGAAGATGCCCCAAGAGTTAACTATCTTGACTTAGGTTCAGATGGTGTCTCTACACAGATTGCTGATCAAGAAGAAGCCCCAAGTCACTCTGGTGTTGTATCCTTTGATTCAAATAACTACAAAACTGCTGACACTGTAACAATTACACTTGAAGACTTAGACCTTAACGTAGACTCTGATCTTATTGATATCTACACAGTAGTTTCAACCAATGCTGATCAAAACCAAGATTCAATTGGTACTGGAAACGCCACAACTGGCGGTTTCTCTATCACATTGTCTAATGGTGATGAGCTTGGTAGACTACTTGATATCACATTTGATGACGTAAGATGGCAAACTCCTGATGGAAGTTGTACCTTAACTGGTGCAGCAGCAACAGATACTGGACTTGGTGCAACTGGATTTACTCTAGTTGAATCTGGTGCAGCAACTGGTGTATTCGAAGGAGATTTCCAAATTCCAAACCAGTGGTGTAGAACCGATTCAGCAACTGCTGAAACCTCTACCGGTCTCGATATTGAAGTTAACTATGTTGACTTTAGAGATGCATCTGGTGAAGTCATTGAAGTTGGCGACTCCGCAGGAGTTCGTGCAAACACAGGATCAATCAGTCTTGACAGAACTGTCTACCCAGTACCATTTGGTGTTGAGTCAGACTTTACTGCCGATACCACTAATGAATCACCAACAGGTAGAGCATTATTCCCAATCCATGCAAGTGGAATGAATACTGCTGGAACCACTAGATCTACTGAAGGTCTACAAACTGGTGAATTCATTACTGGTGGAGACTTGGTAATCCACGTTAGAGTTAATGACCCAGACTTCGATACATCCGCAAGTGGTGAAGATAATATCAATACTAACAGCACAGATGGAGTAGGACCTGTGAAAATCTCTGTTATCAGAGGTTCTTCATCTGTCATACTTGGTTATGCTGGTGGTGATACTGCCTTAACTGGTACAATTGATACCGATCAAGCCACAACTGGTGCTAATCCATTAGGAGCAGCACGAGCATTTGGACCAATGCAAGAAATTGCACCAGATGCAGGAATATTCGAATCTGACATTGTAATTAGGTATACTGACGGCCCAGCAAGTACTAAATGTCCAAGTGTCACTGACACATGGACAGCACTTAATGGCGCTGCCACAACAACAGAAACAGACAGATTTGATACCGCCGCAACAACTGGTGATTACTGTATCTTACAAGGAGATATTCTCCAAGTAGAATACACTGACCCAGCTGATGCATCAGGTGATGTCAATACTGTTACTGATTCTGCTACCTTTGATCTAAGAAACGGTGTACTGCAATCCGACAAATCAGTTTAC
>Ga0233439_10004462_pt1 | contig 13513 bp, 7 predicted proteins | sample SI_123_September_6_FD_182713 | JGI IMG/M metagenome (GOLD analysis project Ga0233439, IMG submission 182713) | Seawater microbial communities from Saanich Inlet, British Columbia, Canada - SI_123_September2016_100_MG | ecosystem: Environmental > Aquatic > Marine > Inlet | place: Canada: British... | reverse complement strand
TTTCCAGGTTCATTCCGGTCCGCCGCAAACCGTGCATTACCGCCCGGTAAAACTCGTCCACGACCCCAAGCTCGAACTGGCCGGCCTAAACAAAAAGCAACTACTCGAGGCGTTAGCAAAAAAGGTAGTCAAAGAAGGCAAACCGCAGCCCAAACCGGGCTGGACTCCACAAGTGACCGCGTGGCGCGCGAAGCTTGATTCCAACGATCCCGGCATGATTGGCAAATGGTTCGCGACCGTGTTTGACGATACCAAGTGGAAGACGATGAAGCTTCCGGCTTTCTACGAGACCGAGGGACTGCCTGGTCACGACGGCACTGTGTGGTTTCGGCGGGATGTTGAGATTCCCGACGCGCACGCCGGAAAACCGCGCACGCTCGAACTTGGGGCGATTGATGACATGGACATGACCTGGTTCAATGGCATACAGGTCGGCGGCATCGAGGATCCAGGCTACTGGACTGCGCCCCGTAAATACACTGTGCCTGGCAAAATCGTGAAAACGGGTCGCAACGTCATCACGGTGCGAGTCATCGACCATGGCTGGAGCGGTGGAATGAACGGACCGGCGCCCAACATGAAACTGACGAAACAGGGGGAGAAACCCATCGCCTTGACTGGCGAGTGGCGGTATAGCCCGGGCATCACGCTGAAAGCGCTCGGGCTCGGGGCACTAGCCAATCCCACGCCATCCAGTCCGAAACCGCCTCTACCACCCGCTCCAGCATTGATCCGGCCCTTGGCCAAGCCGGCCAAGCCGTTTCCGGGGTTCCGTAACGGATTCGAAATCGACGGCGACGCCAACATTGTGATCGTCGGCTCTACCAACGCCGCCGAGAGTCAGCGGTACGGCTATCTCGAGACGCTGCTGACTGCTGGCAATCCTACTCAGCGCCTGGCTATTCGTAATATGGCTTGGCCAGCTGACACGGTTTACCGACAGCAACGGCCGCGTAATTTTTTTGGAATCGTCAAACCAAGCTACGGCGAGGCGGATCGCCGCAAACCACTCCCCGCGAACATCGTGTTTCTCTGGCTTGGCCAAGCCGAGTCACTCGATGGCGACGCCAAGCTGAACGACTTCGCAAGAGCATACGAGCAAACCATCGAGCAACTTACCAGCCGAACCAGCCGCTTGGTTTTGCTCACGCCGGTGCCGTTTGCTGATCCGCTTGGCCTTAGCTTTGATGTTGAAGGTCGTAACGCCCATCTCCAGCAATATGCCGCCGCCATCCGTCGGCTTGGCCAAGCGCGCAAATTGCCGGTTGTCGATCTCACCACAGCCCTGCTTGGCCAAACGGCCACGCGCGACGGTGTCACGCTTTCGCAAAACGGCCAATGGCTCGCCGCAAAAACCATCGCCACGCAACTTGGCCTGAATTCCAGTATCAGCATTGCGCCGACCGGCGAACTGTTTCCGGTTCCCGCCGAGGAATTGCGGCAGGCTGTCCTTCAAAAAAACAGGTTGTGGCAGCAGTTCTGGCTGCCGACCAATTGGGCCTTCCTCTACGGCAACCGTCAACAAACCGCCAGCAGCCGCGACCACCGTGACGCCGGCTTCCGTTGGTTCCCCGAGGAGGTGCAGTCCATTGTTCCGCAACTGGAACAGATGGACAGTCTGATTCAGGCAAAAGCCCGGCAGGTCATCCGGAAATAAACGAGGCCGCCCAAGTGGGTCAAGCGGCACGACAGAGAAGGAGGTCAGGTACGGGTTTCGGTCACCCCCCCCGATTCACACGACCATCATTGTTGCCAGAAGACCAGTATATGCAACGCCGCAGGTACTAAAATCGAATAATGGCCAAGGCGATTCGCAGCCAAACCCATAACCTCAAGGAGCGCGCACAGACATCAACTATCTAGCTTACTAAATAAAAAGAGGCCGGGCACTTGGCCCGGCCTCTGGTGTGTGTTCTCTTCTTTGGTTAATCAACCAAATTACTCGTTCACTGCGCGGCCGTACTGCATCGCCTCGCTGGCAGGGATAATCTGCGGACTCACCGCTCCCTCAACATCGGCCCACGGACCGTTGACGGTCGCCGCTCCTTGCAGTTTGCCCTCATACGTCACGGTCACCGTGCCGTCACCGTTATTCACGATGCTCAACGCAGGCGCAGTCGGCTCGGCGATCTCTCCAGGTTCTACGAAATCCGGAATAGTCACGGATGCCTTTGTTACATCGGATCCAGCAATACCTTTTTCGTAGATTGACTCAATCTCATCAGCACTTCTTGAGGTGTGCCACAAGGCTAAATCATCAAGAGTTCCAGAGAATGCCTGAGGGTTTGCTTCATCCATTGCAAAGTAAGGATCTTCACCTTCCTCCTGAACCAAAGTGAGGTTCGCCCCGATAGCCAACCAGTCCTCCGTTGATCCATTAATTCTATCCAAATAATCGGCCACTCCGATTAATTTGCCATTCTTGTATAACCTTAGCTGACCTCCATCTACAGTCAGTGCAACATGAACCCACTCGTCTAGAGCTAGCGCTTCGGTGTCGACTATGTTCATCACATTGGGTCCTGCTGAAATGGCACAGCCCAAAACCGGCTCTCCATCGAGATTGTTCGTTATTGTAATTTGAAACTGGTTTTCAGTTACAATACTAACGGCTGATCCATTTCTCACAACAACGGCCGATTCACCATCTATTCCCGGAGTATTTAACCAAAGAGAAACCGTTCCGTTGTCATTGATCTTGGGATAATTATCCAAAACTCCGAAAGCGTAAGTCTCACTTTCAGCGCCATTAATCAGTATTCCGTTCCCGACAAGTCCTTCCGCACCAATTGGCTCCTCGTTCGGGTCACCGTAATCATCATAAATAGTTGCTGTATCAGTACCCGAACCAGAATTTGAACTCGTTGTTCCACTGGTTTCGTCGAACTTCAGGTGAACAACCAAGTCATCTGACATCGTGGCTCCACTGGAAACCATCGAAAGTTTAGCTTTTGATGTGATAACGCTCCCCGCTTCATTAAAAATAGCCAAACTATAAAAGCCCTCTTCGGCTTCCGATAGACCATTGACAACTATAGTCCCTGTCGTTGCGCCACTAATTTTTCCGCCATCAGGGATGGCAGCACCGTTCTTAAGCCACTGGTAGGTCAACCCCTCGCCAGTTGCTGCAACTGAGATCGAAGCTGCACTTCCCTCCTGAGCGATAGTTGGTGTCGGATTAGACGTGACTGAGGGGGGATCGATTGACAATGCCGGATTATTCAAGATCAACTGAACAGCATTGACAGCAACACCCCTATCAAAACCAGTTGTTGTTGTGCCCCACTCAAGCCGAACATAACCTTCAACTGGTTTTACATTATCAAATCTCACATAGTTTGATAGTGTCCTATTGTTTGAATCTTCACTCGAGCCACGGAAAAACCGCTGAATGGGATTATATTGATCCGCATTCATCTGATCGGTGTAAATTACGCGATCTGAGTCCTCCTCTTCCCCTACAACCTTGTAGTATTGGTTTTGAAACTGAAGTGGAATTCCGACCGTATAGACGATCAGGGTGTGATTTCCATCTGGAATCTCCTGGAATTCTATATGCGAATCGCCTCCCCGCCCTACCAGTGTTCCATTAAGTAATCTCTGAGTCGGATTTGCATCACCTGTTCCAGCACCCCAATTGCCCGCAGAAGCAAAATCGACTGTAATTTCATAGTCTTCAACTCCCAAGGCATCTTTACCAAGACTATCCAGCAGCACCTCCTCATTATTTCCGGTATTGTTCGCAATATTATTCCAATATGCCTGAAGCTGAACTCCAGCTATATCTGTCGGAATTGAGGCAGTTGGAGCACCATTGGCACCTCCACCATTAAAGTTAAGACCGATGCTAACCGGGTGAGCGCTCGGATCATGGATGGTCGCCACTACCTCACTACTCATTTCACATCCCACTATCTGAACGGAATACTTGTCAGATGCATTTCCTGCATTAACCGCTTCAGTTGTGTAACTGGTCGAAACCGCCCCAGCAATTGCCTCTCCATTCTTGTGCCACTGCAGCGGCCATGGACCGTTAACTTCAACCAAGAACGTGGCCGGTTCACCGTCCAGTACAAAAGCGTTAACCGGTTGCCGCTTGAATGCGGCCAAATCGCAATCAACAGTTGTTGTGGCTGCTAAAAACTCCACCTCAGCGATTTGCATACAGCAAGTGCTCGGCCCTTGCGTATCTACTGCAGTCCACCTGTAACTGGTGTAAGATTTGTCGTTTGCAAAATAAAATTCTTGGTTTGTGAAACGATCTTCAATTGCTGGAATGTCATCAATCTGGATAATCTGTGTCCAGCTAGCACCGTCATCCCAACCAGAAACAACATCATTTGTTCCCTCAATTAATAGGACCTTTACATCTCTGTCAGGTCCATCATTTGCGGTCTGCATAGATACTCCTGTAATTGTCGTAGCGCCAATTCCTGGAGTAACCACAAAACCTGAGGGAACACTATTCTTCCCATCAAAGTTCAAGTATTTTGTGGGTTGGCCATCGATTGCGTTTGCAACACCCTCAGAACCGGGGCTGTTAGCTGAACTTGCGAATACTGCATCACCTGGTGATGTAACATCCTTTGGAGCAGCTCCACCCAGCAGTTCTACTTCTGCGATCTGCATACAGCAGGTACTCGGCCCCTGCGTGTCAACCGCTATCCACCTGTAATGCTTGAAAGCCCAAACATTATCAAACATGAGCACTTGAGACTGAAAACGACCCGTGTAAGCAGGAACATTCATCTCTGTGATCAATTGCCAATTCCCAGAATCGTAGTCTGCAATTTCGTTATCATTGGATCCCTCAATCCTAACAACTTTCACATCACGATCCGGGCCATCGTTTGCTGATTGCATATGCACACCAGTAATAACAGTCTTTCCAATCGAAGGGGTCACTACGAAACCGGATGGCACACTGTTTTTACCGTCAAAATTCAAATACTTCGTCGGCTGTCCATCGATCGCATTAGCTACGCCTTCAGAACCCGGACTATTGGCAGAAGATGCAATCAAGGCATCTCCAGGGCTTGTGACATCAGACGGAGGAACCGCCCCAAGTAGTTCGACCTCAGCGATCTGCAAGCAGCAAGTACTAGGTCCTTGTGTATCCAATACAACCCAACGGTAGTGTTTAAATGCTCGATCATTTTCAAAAAACAATTCTTTTGTTTGAAAACGACCTGTCCATGCAGGGATATCATCTATTTGAGTGATTAACTGCCAATTACCCTCATCATATGCTGTTATCTCATTGTCATTGGACCCTTCAAGTGTAATCGACTTCGGGTCCCGATCTGGGCCATCATTTGCTGACTGCAAGGCCATTCCTGTCACATAGGTCATACCCAGTGAAGGTGTAACAACAAATCCTGATGGTTGACTGTCTTTACCATCAAAATTCAAATACTTGGTTGGTTGCCCATCAATTGCATTGGCAACCCCTTCAGAACCCGGACTATTTGCCGAAGATGCTATGATAGCATCACCTGGCTGCGTTACATCAGTCGGCCCAGAGTAAACACTTCCCAAAAAGCCAACCTCTGCGATTTGCATACAACAAGTACTTGGGCCCTGAGTATCGACCACCGTCCAGCGGTAGTGCATGAAACCTTTTTTATTCTCAAAACTAAACGTCTGAGTTGTAAAACGATCCTCAATTGCAGGGATATCATCTAACTGAACGATCAACTCCCAGTTACCTGCATCCCATGCGGTTGCCTCTGCATCATTAGACCCTTCGAGTGTAACCACCTTGACATCACGATCCGGCCCATCATTCGCCGTCTGCATCGAAAGGCCAGTAACAAGTGTTTTGCCCAAAGAAGGGGAAACGATAAACCCAGAGGGGTTTCCATCTTTACCGTCAAAATTCAGGTATTTTGTGGGTTTCCCATCAATTGCATTCGCTACACCCTCGGATCCGGGACTGTTTGCAGAAGAGGCAATGACCGGATCTCCCGGTTGGGCTACGCTCTGAGCGTAGGTGACAGAACTGGCAGCCAAAAAGCTGCTCACCAATACGGTTTGTAATAGACGTTTCATGCTATTATTAATTAATAAAATAACTACACAGTTGGCAAAGAAGCTTTTACTTTGCAGCATGATATAGCTCAGTCAAGTGCTTTAATTAATAAAAAAAGAAGAATAAAGAGATGAAAAAAAGAAAAAACAACCTAAAATGTGTAAATGAAGCACAGTCAAGTGCTTCAATTAATAAATAATAAGAATAAAAGAGGTGCTTCTAAAACCTTTATAAAAGAAACACCGATCAAATTTTATTGCATTGGTTTATGATTCTCATACCACGAGAGGTTTCTGTCGATGTAGTACTGGTTTTTGTACTCATAGTGAAGATCGGCAAAAGTTATGTTGTTGCCACCTTTACTTTGCTTGTTCGGCCTGTTGTTTTTTCCCGAGTTGTGGCGGGCATAGCGTTCATTTGGAGGATTAGTCGTTTGCCCTGCTGGGTGTGGGCCACTGGCATTGTAGACCCGCTCGTGATCCCAGAATGGTACGACCATGTAATTGGCACACGCAAATAAAAGGATCTTGTCCGGCACCGGTACTTGACTGATTTTCTTGTACTTGATGTTGGCCGGGCCAACCAGTTGCTCACTGGCACCATATGAAAAAACAATGTCCCGGGTCCTGTTTCCGATCTTGATGGTTCTTTTCCGGAAGTCGAACGAATTGTGGGATCCTTCAACATCGGCGGGATCGCTGAACAAATCCATGGTACTGAGATAGCCCACCTCGTGCATAATAACCAACCAGTTGGCGTGCTGCTGTGTAGAACCAGCTAATGAGAGAGGGAACTTTCCTTCAAAATCCTCTGCATACATTGCCATAGTCAGGCCAAGTTGTTTTTGGTTGCTCATGCAGACCGTTTGTCGGGCTTTGCTCTTGGCCCTGCCCAGGGCGGGAAGCAGTAGGCTGGCCAGGATGGCAATGATGGCGATGACAACCAACAGTTCGATGAGGGTGAATCCAGTTTGCTTCGTTTTCATAGCACTAACTTTCGATGTGTTGACTGAAAAGACGTAATTAGTGATTGAAGGGTTACGCCAGTCAAGGTCTTAAACAAGAAATGGGTTCATGTTTAATAGTTGATCCTCACCTCACGCGTGCCCTTCTTTATTTCATGGGTCAGAATCTTGCCGTCGGGTTTCTGTATCCAAACGGATTCAACCGGCCGAATTGCGTGTAACACTTGAACGGAACTACCCTGTGAACGGTAGCCGCTGCTGCCAGTGATTTGGCGAGCCGACCCCATCCCATCATGATATTTCAACCTCAAAACAGATCCTATTCCATGGGCATTCCCAGCCGTCGCCTGAACAACCACACGCAATCCTATTTTTTCGATTTGTTAAGGAGCAGAGCGGTCTTTCCGTTGTTCCGTGTGACGACAAGATCACTCATTCCATCGCGGTCGAAATCTCCTGAAACTGCGGCTCTTTGGTCACCGGCAAGATTGATTCCACTCCGCCCAGATTCCAAAACTGTGAAGTTTTCCGTCCCGTGACCCTTCAGGAGAACGCCCCTGGATGCATCCAACCGATCACCCTGCACTCGTGTCGGAAAAAAGTTCTGCGCGAGGAACAGATCCTCAAAGCCATCCCCGTCAAAATCGTCAACAACAATGCCATGAGTGGGTGCCCACTGGGCAGCATCCGGCAAGTTTGCCATTCTGAAACGATTCCCCTCATTGATGAACACGCAGGAATACAATGTTTGCGCAGAGAGCACCCTCGCCTTTGATTGGGTGTCTCCAATCACTTGGGCGACACTTGCCCGACTGAACTGCCTGAAACTCTTGAATCGCGAATATAGGAAAGGCATGGGGCCGGCCAAATCCTTGAACGTCCGAACTGGAACAAGCACTCCCGCATCATAATCACTTTCGATGAGTTCGTTGGTTCCGTCCTGATTAATATCACCGAAAACAAGATTCAAGGGCTTCTCCGAGGTCGACTTGTAAGGACTGTTCAAACCCCAGTTCCCGGCAACCAAGTCTATTCTGCCATCTCCATTGATATCTCCAACTTGAACGGAATTCCATAAACCAGTGAAGCCCTCCAACCCCATCTCTTTGGTCACATTCTTCAGGATGCCTTTCTCATTTTTAAATATACGAACAGGCTGCCAGTGTCCTGCTGTAATTAATTCGGGGTATCCATCCGCATCCAAATCAGACCAAACGGCACCATTCACAATCCCCAACCCCAAAAGGTTTTTTGCATTGGAAATATCAGGTGTAAACTGGGGCCCATTCTGCAGGTAAATAGCAGACTTTGATGATTCAGGGTACTTCCCCGAGTAAACCCCGCCTCCAAGAAACAAATCAAGGTCACCATCACCATCAATATCCGCCTGGGCAACCGTACCCACCGATTTAATGGGAATATTCATAACGCTATCGGAAAGAATTTTTTCTTCCCCCAACTGATGTCGGGTCAACATGACACCGCCGGTGCCTTCATAGCCGCAGTTGATGGTGAAAAACTCATTTCCTTTACCAGTGCCAAGGGGAAAAATGGAAGCCACGTCATCTTGAGCAACCTGGCTGCCCTGCAATTGTCTAAAACCGCCATTTTGATCGTTAAGAAACACATGAAGCCTGCCTCCCGCGCTGCAACCAACGATCAAGTCATCCCAATGATCTGCATTAATATCGTACACACAGGCTGCCGGGCCTGCTTGGCTCAGTTTAAATGGCAAAAGCGGCTGCTTGGCAAAATCATCGAACACATTCTCCACATGTACATGATTTATGCTTTCACTCAAGTCCACAAACATGGAAGAAGAAGGCAAAGGCGCATTGTTTTTTTTGGATTCCGAGGCTCCCCTTTCATGCACGTGGTAGAGGTGGTTTTCCTCAACTTGATCAATTACACTGGTCTTCCCACTTCTCCACTCCACGCTGAGGCTCATTTTGTTTGAGCGACTTCCGGTGCCAAAGACAACTTTTGTTTCCGAACCGGAAAGGAATCGACCGCCAGAAACTATTTCCTGTGTTTGTTTCACCACAGCACCACCAACCAGGGAAACCTTGCTGCCTACGGCCTGGGTGTTGGAAGGTTCCCCATGCAAAACCACGGCAACGCGCGGCGCCATAAATCTGTTTTCATAAAGCCCCGGTTCTTGATTCATGTTGTTTACAACCAAATCCATGTCTCCGTCCAAGTCCAAATCCGCCAAAGCCATCCCGTGGTGAATCCCCTTGTCATCAGTCCCCCATTGCAAAGTCATCTCCTCGAATGCACCACTGCCCCCATTTCGAAATGTGATGATGGGCAAATCCAAGCCAGGATAAAGACGATTGTTACCCATCATCTCTCTTGAGAACATCAACTTCCTTTGCTTCGGAGAGAGAGACCTGTCTCTTGGCTTCTGCCTGGTCTGAATCAGTGCGTTGACGTCCAAGTCCTGTGTGTCCTTGTAGTGGCCAGCAGTGATGATCAAATCCTCATAGCCATCCAGATCCACATCCAAAAAAACAGGCGACCATGACCAGTCTGAAGCAGTCAATCCAGCCATGTTTGCCAATTCTGCAAAGGAACCGTCGCCGCGATTATTCAGCAAGGTGTTCCTCATGGCTTGATCTGCGTATTTGCCTTGGTTCACCAGGCGATCCGACAAGTCCTGAGCGGGAGCCTGTCGCTTGCGCATCGCCAAATCCCTGCTCAACATGTCCACCACAAACAAGTCCACATCCCCATCCCGGTCATAATCGGAGAAATCCACACCCATTGAACTTGCAGATGTCTTGCTGAGGTTTTTTGGATCCAACAATTTAAAGACTCCTCCCTGGTTGATCCAAAACCTGTCCGGAGTCCAAAAGTCATTGCATACGTATAAATCTGGAAGGCCATCGTGATTGATGTCATGAAACGCCGCGGACAACCCCCAATCCAAGGGTGCATCACTTAAATGTTCACCTTTGGGGGTGAGGAACCTCCCCTCAGTCCAACTTGATTTCCTGAAAACAGCCTTCCCATCATTTAGAAACAGGAAATCAGCCTCCCCGTATTCCTTGACGATTCCGCCGGACACAACAAGACGCTTTCGGTACTGCGCCGGGATTACCAATTTGCCTCCAACACGCCTTAATGTAATCGAGCCCTCATCCCTAATATCTGAGGGCCGATTGTTGGTGACATACAAATCCAGGGTCCCATTGCTGTCCACATCCGCCAAAGCCATGGTCATGGGTGCATACACTCCAGCCAGTCCTGAAGTCTGGGACATTTCCTGAAACACTCCACGCTGATTAATGAACGTCCTGATTCCACGATCCACTGTCCCTACCAGTAAATCCAACCAGTCATCCCCGTTTAAATCCGCAAATACCGCTCCCCGGTGGCGGTGCCCCAGTTCTTTCAAGCCGGACGAGGAGGTGGCATCCGCAAAGGTCCAGTTGCCGTTGTTCTTGTACAAGACTGAATTGCCGTCGATGGCACACAGGAAAATGTCCGGCCATCCATCCTGGTCGTAATCTCCCACGGCAATCCCTGCACCGTTGTAGAGGACCCTGTTTTGGGATGCCTCCCATTCATCGACTTGGTTCAAGAATTTAACCCCTGTTTTGTCGGGAGGCATTCTATGGAACGTATTGGAAGTCCGACGAGTTTGGATATTCAGTTCACTGGAAGAATATCCCATCCGGGAATTGTTAACAGAGGAATCGACAGGGGCTCCCGTGATTTGGAAACCCAGACATAAAACGCACAAGGCCAGCCCAACAAAATTGCCAAGTCGATAATTATTGCAGGGCAAAAGATTCATCGATTAACACTCAATTTCCCACTCAAGGAAACTGACTCTTCAATCGTTTTTCCTTTGAGTGACATTGGCATAGGCTTGGATGGGCAGGTTCAACTGGCTGAATTGCTTGTGCGACGTCCTGACCAACAATGAGGCAGTCAGGTTTGGCTCAACGTGAAAACCATCGGGAAAACTTATGGCGAATCTAATATACTTTCCGGGTTTCCTTTCTATAACCTCAACCGTAGGCCCCGCAATGCTCAGGCTGTGCCCCAAAATCTCAACAGGCTCCGTAGAGTTGACTGAAAGCCTGACGATCTTTCTGATGGGATTCTTCAGGTCTCCAGCCTTAAGAAAAACCCTTGAAGGACTGAATTCCAAAGGAGGGGGAACTTTCGCGGTTGCTCTGACTAGAATGTTTGGTAACCCAGGGTAACTTGTGTCGATTTTGATCAATCCACTGTTGAAGCCAAACTCCATGGGGGGAACTGTCAGGACAACCAGGGTATACTTTCTTCCCTTTTTATCAGTGATAAGTTTGGGCTGGAACTTAGGGTTGTCACATCGTGGTCGAGAAAGGATTACTTCCTCCGGAACCTTGTTTAGAATACTCACCTTCAAATTTGTGTTGGAATCAACTGATTTCAGGGTAGGGAAATAGGCATAAGCCGGCTTCAGTTCCAGCGGCGACCAAACTTGCCCCGTTACATGCAGAATTTTTCTTTTTTCTTTTTGGTTTGAGTAAATTGACAGGGTTCGATCTACCGAACCATGTAGTTCGCTCGTTTGTAACCTAGCACCAATAAGGCCCTTTTCATTGGGCGCCAGTTTGTCCGGCCAAGATAGATCGTCCGTACAAATGGCGCAGGACGGGGAAACATCATATAGAAGCAAATCACGCTTTCCCTTGTTTTGGATTTCAAAGCGAACCTCGACATCCTTCCCGGTGATTACCTTGCCAAAATCGAACGTTTCCTCTTCCACAAAAAGAACAGGCATGTCGTTCGCCCCCCCCAAAAGGGTCACGCAAGAAATCACTAAAAAAAGAACCGAAGAAAAGCGTCTCTTATTGTCGTTTGATCTGACTGCCATGATTACTTTAAAATGTGACTTATGCCGTGCACTCACGAAGTAAGGCGGGCAAATTGTCAGTCACCATAATACGAGTCAATCTCAATAAAAAATTCTGTGTTTACTTCACTCTCCAACGACATCACGCTCCCCCCACAGATGAAGCAGTTATACATAACAGTTTTGTTGTCTATTTTGGTTGTTGGATGTGGAAAAAAAACTCAAAACATGGGCATCTGGGATGAAACCCTAAAAGAGGCCAAGACTCAACAGTCTGAAGAGGTTCTCCACCAACTCCGTGATTCCATTCTGAAACAAACCAAAACCATCAAAGCCCTTGAATCCCAAGTCAACCAATTCAATTCTAGATTAATCGAGATAGAGGAATCGCTAAAACAAAACTCTGACAAACAATCAAAACCCAGCAAAGTTGGGCCTGCATCCATTTCAACTAAAGACGATCGCAAACTCTACTTAAATAAAAAACCGGTCGGTTCTGAAGAGGGGCAAGTTGACAAAAAAACCAGCCCGAAGGTGAAATCCAAACCCAGCAGTAATGATCTGTGGCAGGCTGCAAGTAATGGCGATTTAGAGGTAATCAACATACTTCACAAGGCTGGAAATTCGCTTGACGAAAAAGACGCGTCTGGTTGGACCGCCTTATTCTGGGGCGTTGCAGTGGATGGACAGAAGGCAGTAAAACTCCTGTTGGACAAGGGAGCTAAAGTCAACCTCACAAACAACGACGGGCAGACGCCTCTCGATTGGGCCATTCAAACCAAAAAGAATGAAATGGCTGAATTATTGAAGAAACATGGCGCCAAACGAGGTAACGATTTATAATTCGATTGCCTTCATTCAGTCTCATCTGATTGTTAACTGGGTTACTTAACACCGAGGAGCTTTCATGTGATTCACGAAAAGGCAGTGGCGCTCTGGGCATAGCGTCTAGCGCCTTGTGCACCACTGGTAAACGGCCTGCAACCGTTTGCTGCTGCAGACATCGCGTATGCCATATCGAATTCAATTTGCACCAATTGCCAACTTCTTTCTCTCAACCGCTGCCCTAGGCGATTCTAACAACCAGAATGTTGTTTTCATTCTTGCCGACGATCTTTCCCTCAACCATCTCTCCCGCGCCTGTGCCAGGGCGCGGACACATCACCGCGACTGCTAGCTAGGCATGCTTTGGAGTGTGTTGGCAGGCGCAGAGCAACACCGCTTTTGCCCCACCCCATCCAAGGCGCCGTCTCGACTTCAGCTCTGCCGGCGTTCTCTAAAAAAAAAGAGGCCGGGCACAATGCCCGGCCTCTGGTGTGTATTATCTTTTTGGTTAATTCACCAAATTATTATTTGACCGCGCGGCCAAATGTCTGCCCCTGATCCGGGGTTAGATTGTAAGGACTCTCATCCGTCACGTCCTGCCATGGGCCGTTCACAGTCGGCGCGGCCTGTAGCTTGCCATCGAATGTTACCGTCAAGGTGCCATCGGCATTGCGAACAAGGCTGATTGACGGTGCACCAGCAGGTGCGTCACCCACCAGCGTCACTAGTCCGGTCGCACTGGCCGTCTTGCCGTACACCGCTGCGTACGGACCCCAGCCACTCCAACCCTTTTGGCCGCCTTGGCCATCCTCGGTGTCTCCGTCGTTCACACAAACACCCA
>Ga0233439_10004461_pt1 | contig 13515 bp, 11 predicted proteins | sample SI_123_September_6_FD_182713 | JGI IMG/M metagenome (GOLD analysis project Ga0233439, IMG submission 182713) | Seawater microbial communities from Saanich Inlet, British Columbia, Canada - SI_123_September2016_100_MG | ecosystem: Environmental > Aquatic > Marine > Inlet | place: Canada: British... | reverse complement strand
TTCTGCTGCCTTGACCTTGGCTTGCTTCGCGTCTTCTGCTGCCTTGACCTTGGCTTGCTTCGCGTCTTCTGCTGCCTTGACCTTGGCTTGCTTCGCGTCCTCTTTCTCTTGGATATTGGCTTGCTTTGCGTCTTCTAATGATTGCTGTCGAGCCTTGGCAATATTTATTTTTGCCAATTCTCTTAATCGTTGATTCTCAAGTCTTTCTTTCTCACGTTCAAGTTTTCGTTGTTCTTTTTCTTCTTGCAGCTTCGTTTCTCTTTCCTTCTTCTTTATAAGAAGGTCCAATTTACGATCCGCCTTGATCTTTGCCTGTTCGGCTTGACGAATAGCCATGAGCTTACGTTTCTCTTCGTTACGCTGAGCAATTCTTTTATCGTTAAGAAGCTTCTTCTTCTCGCGTTTCTTTACTTCTTCGGTAATATTTTGCAAGACAATCTTGTAAATATTACCAGTAGTAGAATATGACGAAGAATTTAATAATTCTTTATTGATTTGCTCGACCTTAGCCTTCATAAAAGTTCGGACGGCTTCTTTATCATCATCGGCGACCTTATCATCAATGACTTCATCGATTTCGCAAACAGATTTGGGTGAATTGTCGTTGTCGCTGGGTGAATTGTCGTTATTATTGCCTTCATCCATGAGGTTGTCAAGTTTTCTCTTCTTCAGATCAGATTCTTCAGGAGATTGTTCTTGATTCTCTTTCTTCTTTTTGTCCGGGTTTGACGAGGAGAAAGAGACAGATGGACTCTTATTGATCGGTTGTTTGGTTACTAGATCCAACTTACCTTTACCCTTGCCTGGGTAAACATGTGCACGAGTTACTCGTGTAGGAAGATATGTTTCGGTTCTCATATTGAGTTTATATATGAATGTATGTGTCGTTTATGAAATACTTTTTAATACCACACTCATAGAATCTCGAAAAAAGTATTTCAATTTTAGAAAAATCTCTGTTTGGACTTAGTCATATTCTTGATTTTTATAAATTTTTACCATAAAAATCATGATACTCATTAAAAATTTTTGAGGTTTTTACACTCCATGGAAAAACCATCTCATAGAGAGGTAATGTGGTTTATTCTCTGCTATACTTGTACCACTTTCGCCCATTTTTAAATTGGGACCGTCATCCACTATGCCGTCTATAGCAGTTGTTCCCAAAGCTTCATTATAATAACGTAAATTAGAGATATACCCTGAAAACCCACCGTTCATTGCGACATACACATCTCCGTAATTCTGCTTAGGTACGCCATTCATAATCAATCTCTTCGCTAGCTTACCATTTATAAATACATCTAGGTTATGGTTTTCTACACGTATCTGCACATTGACCCATTTATTTATTGGAATGTTCTCTATCGTAATTTTTTCATTGATGTCACTGAAAGTATTCATCACCACTACCAAAGCATTAGTATCAGGTGCAATATATAGACCAGGAGCGTTATTGGGTTCGTTCATTCCTCCCGCAGAGATAGCATCATTTCCTTTGTGGAATACATGCTTGTATCTACCTTGATTATATACTAAATCATCAATAAAGAGCCAAACAGAATAAGTGAACTCAATGCCTCCTTCCTCATTATCGCTTCTAAGTAAAGTGATTGATCCACTATCATCGGGATTTTGAGCAATTTTTTGGAATTTCTTGGCATCCACTAAGCCTTTTACCAAATAAGGGTCTTGGTTCAAACTGAACATCCACGAGACAATGGTAGAAAATAAGCGCAAACCTAATACAAAAACTATAACCACTAATATTAAAAATGCTGTCTTTGCTACCAAACTATTCGATTCTAAGAATTCCTTTGTACCGTTCACAACATTACTAGATTGAAAATTGTCGAAAGCACCTGCACCGTCAGATATTTTCCCGACACTTCCACTGCTGTCTCCAAACACATTCATATTTTACTGAAAACAAAAAATACAATATTTTATTCTTTCCTACTTATAATATTACATAGATTAATTTATTTATCGTACAATATGTAATATTATCATTATACTCAAAGTCAATTATAGTCATTAACAAAAGTTACACTGAAATACTTCCTTGCTCCTGATTATCTTTCATAAAACTGAGCTTCAAACTGTATGGGAAACTATCCATGATCCCCTTACCTCCATACCCAGCACGGTATATATTGTATACCTCCTGAGGATCTAATGATTCCTTAAAAAATTGCACACGCGATGTATACCCAGAAAATCCGCCTAATGGTGATATGTATATCGGCTTATCGTTCGCTACTTTCGGGACCCCTGGCAATACACAGGTGCGTACCAATTTACCATCCAAATATACGTCTAAAGTACGACTATATAAACTTATGGTAATATTCACCCACTTCTGTAAAGGAATGTTATGAACATTGCAGTAGTGCGTTTCTGACTTTCCTTTCGCTTCTTCAGGATAACATTCCACTGCTACCTTCACGTTATTTTCTGCTGCACCTAAAGATATAGAAGGTGATGGCTTATTATCCTCGTCTAACCTACCTATGATCATTTTTTGTTCCCCAAAACGATAACTCCAGTCTTTCACGTATACCCAGACAGAGTACGAATAGTTGTTGGAACTACTATTTGTAGCACTTGTCGCTGGTATTTTGCTTACGGTTTTACCATCTGCGATACCACTGGAAATAATAGTAGAACTACTAAATAAGTATCTATATATCAATATCGCTATGATAACGAGGACAATGCCAAGAACTATCTTACGCGTTCTATTCATTATTTCAGAATCGAAAGTAGATAACTAATTAACAATTCAATATAATATATTACAAGAAATAATAATATTTTAAATAGGTAAGGTATATATTCAATCTTTTTGATCTCAATGTGTTGATGTTGAGTGTTTAATGACCTTGCAAGTACAGGGATGTTATTTTCGGCTTACCTAGCACATGATTGAAATAAAGTACGTTGCTTATACCTCCATGTATTCCTTCATTGCTACCACAAGAAACTATGTCAAACTCCTTGTAAGGAACAACCTCCTGGACGGAAGCTACTAAGTCGTTATTGATGAATACATCTAATATACCACTATCATAATTCATAACAAAGTGATTCCACTTCTGATATCGTATTATATCTGTAGATTCATACAATATTTCTTCTTGATCCGCGCTAACCTTCATCTTAATTAACAGCTTGTTGAGCGACACATTGAACAATATATTTGGTTTATTACCAATATTTATTAATGAAGTGAATTCACTGTAGCTCGCATTGGTTTCTGGGGGAAACGAATCTAAATATACCCAACATGACATGGAGTATTTATAATTTATGTTATTGTTGATGTAATTTAAATCTTGAAAAGTTCCCAACTTATTGTAATTGTTTAGATTTATAGGGGACTTGACTAACTGATTAGCGTCATGCGTCAATACGAATTGAATAACGTAAGGAATCACAAAATACAGAAAAACAAACAAGATCTCCATCAAACACAGTATTATAATTGGTCTTGTCGTGATATTATATTGATATTTCAAGTAGTCTACAAAGCTTATTAACAAGCAAGGTAGATATAGTATTACATCCTTAAACAGAAGAATCCATCTCAGCCAAGTTGCTTTTTCAGTAGGATTATCCGTATTTTTATCTAAACCATAATGCTTCACTGCAATAGCTGCCAGTCCAATGATTATAAACGCATTTGCAACATACATAAAATAAGAGGAAATATTTGGAAATTTACCAACGGAATAAAGAGCAGCAGTTAAAACAATGGTAATGATGATAATCACGGTAAAAATTGTGAAGATTTTTCCACTCGTAGTAAGAAAAGGGTACAAAATCGATTTCAAGGTTGGAGTTACGCCTTGTGCTCGTTTATTTGTGTACATAAAATAGGAAAGACTAATGATGAAACCACCCATTATAGCCAGAAAACCTGCATATCCACCATACGATGCCAGTGATTTTCCGGATGTAGACATAAATAATGTTATCACTAAAATAATGTACAATATGAACAATGCATAATATGCCGACTTACCTGGAAATGTTTCCACATATTTTTTTGCTGAGGAAGCTTTGCTCATGATATATAGGGGTATAGCCTTTGCTTTTGATATTAGTCCAGTATCATTACCTATAGATACATGTTTTGTGTAGTCACTCATATTGTTTATTGTATATTTTGTAATATATGAACCTTAGATATATTACAAACAGAAAACATTTTCTTTATTCCGTAGGATAACTAGAAATTCTCCATAGCGGTTTTTTTTCCATGACAATCTCTACAGAGTGCAACTAAATTATCAACGTTATTCGATCCTCCATATTCCAATCGGGTTATGTGATCAACTTCAAACCAAGCAGGTAACTGGTTTTGACAATGTTGACATTTCCAATTTTGGTTCGCTGCAACATACTTCTTTTTGGTTTCGCTCACGCTACGCTTAGTTCCTTGCTTACCAGAATTCTTTAATCTATTTTCTAATACATCTTCAGGTAACTGAGAGTTGCTATTTGCCATGGGATGTGATATATACCCATCTCCAGAGGTCATATCCATGTACTGAGTATAATTCGACATGCTGTTACCCATAGGCATATACCTAATTACATTAGTAGCTTGCTGTATGAAAGATCGTGAATTTTCAGGGCTCTTTTTCATGTACAAATATATACTTAGTCCAGCAAAAGCAATTCCCGCCATTTTAAAATACTTTTCACCGTCGTGGACATATTTCATATACTTTCCATCATGATATGCGTTCAATATAAAGAAAGAAGTAATTGCTAAAACTATCAATTCACGTTTCATATTAATGATAGATGTCAAATACCTTATATTATGTTAAAGATGCAACACCCTTCTATATACTTGTTCCTAAAAAAAAGAACAAAATATCGTTTAAGAAAATAATGTATTACGCAATAATTAGTTACATTACACTTTTAATAACTTCTCTTCGAAATAGAAATTCCATTTCATCTCTTCTATATAGAAATTCCATGATATACCTGTCTAGATAAGCAACATTGATCCGTAATCGCAGAGTATTAATGTTTTCTTGTATCATTTGTTTCTTTTTATGTTCGAATGTAGTAATGTATCTGTACAGTACTTTCTCAACAGTTATTAGGTATTTCGTCAAATCTTTACTTGTTGTTATTATCTTTATTCTTTCACTCCCGTTTGGTATGATGATAGGTCGAGATGAAATTTTCAACAAACATGAATTTGCGTAATTATTCAATTGTGACCAGAATTCGTAAAAGCAGGTAAATCCATATTGAAAAACAGGGATATCTAATGCAGACTCTATAACAGTCTTAATTGATTTATATTTATTTCTAATGTGCTTCATAAGAAGATCATTCTGAGTAAATCGAATATCACTTGATATCGCACCATTCACAGATATTTCGTATTTCCTCAGTATATTGTAATGCCAAATATCACACGACGATTTGTCATTTAAATACTTTTGTAAATTTAATTGCATAGATGAAAGCCATGCAGGCTCTCTGTCATCGGAAATATAATATACTCCACCGGTAGTTTCTGTATTCTCCGATGATGTATAGTCTTTCTTACTATATATCATCCCGACCTTTTCTAATATCATAAGTATTGCCGGTGTCCGGGTGTTTATGAGTTTTGATTAATAGTTGTTGTTGTTATGATTGGTGACATAAATATATGGTAAAATTATATCAATTTTATAGTCACTAGAAGGATAGTATAAGATAAGTTAAGATGTACCATTATTTCCTACCTATTTTGCATATAATAACATGCTACAAGTAACGAAATGATGACACTACCCACCACTAAATTTTTCCTGTACTTTATTTCTTCTCGCAATCTAATTTCTTTAGGTTTGTAATGTTCATAAAAAGACTCGAGACCTTCCACTAGTGTTACTTTGTCTTTACCTATCTTTTCATTTATTTTGTTATGAACATAATTTACCCATTTCAAAAAGGAGTCCTTACCATCCAAATATGGGGAAACTGGATATTTATCTAGTAATGCACTAAATTGGTTACCTATTTCATCGTGGGGTATGAACAAAGGTAAATTACTGAAGAAATCATAATATTTCTTTTTCGTCACTTCATTCGCTTTTATAGGATAATTCGTTGCCATAGACATAATGAAAAACCAATAATGAGGTCCCCAGACTGTAGGATCATATGCTGCCCCCATTATTCTCGTTGCTGATATTTGTTTGTATATTCTTCGAATAAAATCTTCTCGTGCATTAAACATAAACGATATAAAAACATCCCCTATTTTACAAATAACAAATGTACTTATTTTCGCATGCATTCTTACAGTAGACACACTATACAATGGAAAATAAGGACAAAACCAACACAAAAGAAAAAGATAATGAAGCTTCCTGTTCTTCTGCAGTACACATAAATAAAGAATCGAAAATAGAAAACGATGTAAAATATTCATATGTAACTAGACAGCTATATGATCCGAAGACTCGCAAGTTCTCATCGGTAGTCATTGGTAATAAAGGATATATTGAATCAATAGATGATTCTCCACGCATGGACTATGAAGTACCAACATTGAATACGTTAAGTACGTCTAGCCATCCCATAACTCCACCATCTAATGATTCGAGAACAGACAAATCCACTAAAGTGCCGCAAGGTTATACTGCGACGAAGGCTACTAATTCCAATTCCAACTCCAATCAAGTGTCGTCATCTTCGAAGAATCCACAATCTAACTTTTGTAATAATTGCGGAAGAGTAGGGCACATATTTCAGCAGTGTAAACAACCTATAACATCCATCGGTATCATTGCATTTAGATACAATAATAAGCACGGTAACGATACTAGCTCAGGCGACCTATCACCAACCATATCAGGACACGACAAAGAAAAAGAAAATCCACATGATAAATTTGAGTACTTAATGATAAACAGAACACACAGCTTAGGTTATGTAGAATTTATGAGAGGGAAGTACCCTGTATACAATTTCGACTACCTAATAAATATATTCAACGAAATGACATTAGAGGAAAAAACGAAAATACAAAGTAGTACATTTACGCAATTGTGGAAGGACTTGTGGGGAGAGTTCATAGGACAGCAATACAGAAATGAAGAGAAGACATCAAGAGAAAAATTCAATATACTTAAATTAGGGGTTGATCTCGGCAGCACTAGAGAAAAATACAGTATAGAAAATTTAATAATTAAAAGCAATGAGCATGTCCAGTGGAAGGATACAGAATGGGGATTTCCAAAAGGGAGACGAAACTTTCAAGAGAAAGATTTAGCCTGCGCTTACAGGGAATTTGAGGAAGAAACAGGATACCATAAACGCCATCTTCATCTTATTCAGAATATAATGCCATTTGAAGAAATATTTACAGGGTCGAATATGAAATCTTACAAACACAAGTACTTTTTAGCGTACATGGAACCGGAATCAAGTTCATGTACTTTTCCTTCTGAGTATCATTCCTCTGAGGTAGGTGAGATGAAGTGGTTATCATATAAAGAGTGCGTTGAGAACATGCGTCCGTACAATATAGAAAAGATTGATATTCTTAAAAAAATCAATAAATTATTATATAACTTTTCTATTCATTATGCTATCCAATAAAATAATATAAGTGATAATATAAATTAAGACTAATTCAATTATTTATTTATGGTTAATAAAGTAATTCGTGGGTTTACTTCTATTTTATATCAATGAATAAACGTGTACACAACATTCACCTTATCGCCGCTATAGATGAGGATGGCGGTATAGGGAAAGATGGGAAATTACCCTGGCATTTTACTGAAGACATGAAATACTTTAAGAATTTAACCAAAGGAGCTGGTGATAATGCTGTCATAATGGGAAGAAAAACGTTCGAGAGCTTAAACTATACCCCTCTACCACAACGTACGAATATAATATTATCTAAGTCTCTTGAAATAAATCAGCAATTTCATAATCCAGATAAGGGTACATACGTGTTACCACATATAGAACAAGCATTACTACTCGTTGATGAACGCCTATTTGACGACGTATGGGTAATAGGTGGTAGCATGGTCTATTATGATTTTTTAACCTATTACAATGATAGGGTGAAGAACATTTACTTAACACATATTACTAGAACTTACGAATGCGACATATTCTTTCCAGCTATTCCCAATGTCTTTTCTCTTTATCGATTGCATCACACTGTAGATAATGATACGCTACTGAAGTTTAAAGTATATGGTAAACAACACGTTTGAGTATTCACTTAAAAAGTATTATGAAGATGACTTAATTCTTATTTAATATAAACAATTTATATATCTGTTTATCTTAACCAAGTGTATTACAATATTTAGTATGTCTTCTATACCTGTAAATTTGGATGAACTACCTAATCCTAATTCCTCACAAGAAGATGTTACGAATGACGAGAGTTATGAGAAATACCTTTATCCAACCTACGAAGACAAAGATTTCAATAAAAAGATATTCCAGAAAAAAGAATTCAATGACCTTGTGGTAGAGAAAAGCGATGTTATAAGTAGTGAAAAAGATTTCAATAACAAACGCATAGCCGCCGCTAGTAGTGACGATGACAAATTATTTAAATTATCCAATTATCAAAGATTCGTTAGAAACTATTTAAGCTTTCAGACACCATACAATAGTCTTTTACTTTATCATGGTCTAGGAACAGGGAAGACATGCTCAGCTATATTGATAGCAGAAGAAATGAGGCAATATATTAGACTACTAGGTATGCCTACAAAGAAAAGTATATACGTTGTTTCCAACGATAATGTACAAAAAAATTTCATGGCACAGCTTTTTAATAAGGATAAGATTGTTTTCGTTGACAACAAATTAACCATGTCAACATGCGTTGGTGACAAAATAATCAAAGAATTCTTCGAACACATAAAATCACCGAATTACTATGAAAAAGGAGAAGAACAAAGTGTCATAAAGAAATTCACTGCTTACTACGAAAATAATATCAAACCGGCATATCATCTTATTAATTATGGTAAAATACCCAATGATAACTACAAACATTATGCGAATAAACTATTCATTATAGACGAAGTACATAACATTAAAGATAAAGGTAATTTTGCAAAAGAAACTACCAAGAAACCTACATTAAACAATAAATACACCGTCATAGTAAAGGATAATGACGGTGGACAAGAGCTACATTATCCTGATAGTGCCTTAAAGAAAATAGAAAAAATAGATAAAGAAAATTCAAAATACACATTTGAGAACGCTGATGGAGAAACTATAGAAGTGGGTATAGATCAAATAGTATTACCTATACCCGATTCTCGTTCAAGTAGGTTAACGAAACTTATACAAAATGTTGATAACTTGAAGTTGCTGTTTTTATCTGCTACTCCCATGTTCGACAATTATCTAGAAATCGTAACAATCCTAAATTTCATGAGAATGAATGATAACCGTTACCTTATTGAACGAAATATAGATCCGGATATGTTGGAGAATAGTATTTCGGAATATGCAAGGGGTTATGTATCCTTTGTTCCTGGAGGAAACCCTTACACATTTCCCTTTCGACTATATCCTGATCAATTCTGTATGGAGAAATCTAGCAAGAATTCGCGTTACGGTAATTCAGTTACATCAGTTAACCTTGATATGTATATGGTAGAAATGAAAGCACCTCAACACAAGATCTATAAAATGTTAGCTGATAAGCTGAATAATAATGGTAATAATTCTGGCAAAGCTCTTCTGCTGGATTACAATGATGTGGACGATCGTGAGGACGTCTCTGACAGTATTAAGGATAATGATGATGAAAATAAAAGGATAGGTGTGCAAAATTTTGCCGATCTTATTTCTTCGCTCATCATTACGTACCCTTCTGATGATTCTAGTGTAAGTGGTCTTAACACTGTAGTGCATCGTATTGAAAAGAAAAATGAATATAATTTGCGACAATACGAATTCAAAGAAAATAAAGAAAACTTCTTTGATAACGATTCATTAAATAATCATGCTTGTAAACTCGCTGCAGTAATAAATCAAGTAGAAAATACAGAAGGTATAGTACTGGTATATAGTCAGTACATAACAGGTGCGCTAGTTCCTTTAGCGTTAGCTCTTGAAACAAGAGGATATATACGAACTACTAATGGAGAAAAAGGAAATACAGTACCGTTGCTGCTGTTGCGTAACAACAAAGAACTATTTAAAAATAAGCCGAAATACGCTCTTATTACAGGTGAAGAAGACTATACGTATAAGAATGATAAGGCAGCATTAATGGAAAAAATAAAAAGCGAACAAAATTGCACGGGACAAAATATTAAGATTGTACTTATTTCGTCGGCAGCGTCTGAAGGAATTGATTTTAAAAATATACGTCAGGTGCATATATTAAATCCTTGGTATAACATGAGCCGTATAGAACAAATTATTGGACGAGCGGTGAGAACGAATAGCCATAAAGACCTTCTACCCGAAGAAAGAAATGTTGAAATATATATGCACTGTGCTTACTATAAAGATAAAGTAAATGAAAATGAAAATGGAGTAGAAGAAACGGAAGACCTACTCGTATATAGAAATGCATTCCAAAAATCACAACAAATAGGAAGAATTAGTCGTAAACTGAAAGAATCGAGTGTAGACTGCATAATAAACTACGACGAAAATGATATATTAGAAAAAGGGAATATAACAGTAAAGCAAAATCCAGTATCTAGTAAAGCTGAGATTGATGTTGAGGTAAAAAATTTGCCTTATTCTATGAATTACGACTATATGGAGAATTGTGAGCCTATTAAATGTGAAACAAAAATAGATAAAAGAGATAATGTTGATGAGTCCACATTTAATGAATCTTTTATTCTTATGAACAACGACGAAATTATTTCTAAAATAAAGGACTTGTTTCTACACAGAACTTATTATGAGAAGGATACACTGTATAATGAAATACGTAGTATTTTTAACTATTCAGATGCGCAAATCGATGTTTCATTGTCTGAGGTAATCGACAACAAGTACAAAAATCTCATATATAACAAGGCGGCTGAAGAGCATGGATACATTGTGAATATAGGATCATACTATATGTTTCAACCAGCTGTGTTGACTTACCCAAAAATAGGGGATTTCGAACGTCGTTCCAAGATACCAACGGGCAAATTATACATAGGGAAGGACACCATTGATAATTCGAGGCTCTACGTCGATATCAAAGAATTATGTGAAGTTTACGAGGAAAAAGTGATAAGTAAATTACTTATTCTTAGCACATACGTAGCAACAGGCAGTGAAAACGATTTCATAAATGCTATTATTGAACAGTATAATAGTAAGACACAAGTAAAGAACAAGCTTGATCTCTTGCTTCAACTTATGAAATTAAAAAATAAAATAAACAATGTAGAATATAATCTAAACAATGTAGAATATAATCTGAGATTGAAAAACAGAGAAGATGACGAGGAAGAAGTATCATCTATACCAGCGATAAGGAATACGAAAAAGAAAAAGGAAAAGGAAAAGAGTAATAATAAGAAAAAGAAACAGTGGAGACCTAACACTTATTACGAATACGTAGAAAGAGCAATTACTGACGAGGTGGACGAAACCATAAAGGTAAATATGAAGAAGACCATAATACAACACTACATAGACTCTTTATCGTTCGAATCTCAATTAGGACTTTTAAAGTGCTGGTGTTTTGCTATAAATGATGAATATTGGAAAGAAAAAGTATTTACTTTTAATGAAAAAGATAACTTAAAAAGTTACTTTGAATATATCAAAGAATATATTAAGTTTAACATTGTAGATATAAATACTAATAAATATTTGGTATTAAGGGAAAAAGGATCGAAACAAGATAAGAAAAGTAAAGGAAAAAAGGAGGATAATCTGACAAAGGTGTATATATTAAAAGAAGAATCAAATACGTTCGAACCGTTCGTACAAACGGACGGAGATGAAAAAAGAGTAATAGAAAATATTGCAAAAGTAGATTCACTGATTATAGGTTATTATTTCATCAGCTTTTATGCTTACAGAAACCAAGATAATCAAAAAATATTTAAGATAAGAAAAGAAAGTTATGATAAAAAATCATACCCCGGTCAATTCTGTGGAACAGGTACCTCAATAGATAATTACCTAAACCAAAAAAATGAGGGTGAAGAAGGAAATAGAGACAGCAACAGCAAAAAATGTTTCCAAATAGAATACAATGCTCGAATGAACCGATTATTACCAGACAAAAATTTTGATAAAACAAAACAACCGACAATACTGTATTTTAGTGAATACGCTAGGTATTTTAGTGAAATAGCTAGTTGATGTTAACCAGGAAGACCATGTTCATAAAATTGATTGAAAAATGGAATAAAAGAATAAAAGTTATAATAAGATACCTATATATATATATATATATATACTCATATCAAGCAACAAATATAAAATGTCGCATGATAATTTGTACAATGAAACTATAATAACTAGGAAGGTAAGATTACCTTACACAGCAGTTGGAGAACACTTAGAAAATAATTTGAAAACTTTGGTATCTCATTTGATGGAAGGAAAATGCTCTAAGGAAGGGTACATTCAAATTGGCACAATGAAAATTCTTACGTACTCTGTTGGATTACAAGTGGCTAACGACATAGAATTTGAAGTTGTGATTAAATGTTACGTTTGTTGCCCAATGATAGGTATGCGATTCCCTTGCGTCGTTAAGAATAAAACGGGAGCAGGAATAAGGGCAGAGTACACATATGATCAAGAATTAGACCAACAGCTGAAGTTGCAATTGAGCACAGAAGAAGGAAAAAACAATGATGAAAAAGTCAAAGAAAATAAAAAGAAACAAATAGAAGAACGAATGGGAAAAAAGGAGAAATACAATTCACCCGTCGTCGTTTATTTGGCTGCAGACCAACCAGGTCATGAGGCTCAAGATATCTTATCAGTCGATCAATACAAACCAAACGAAATCATATCTATTGAAGTTATCGGTCAACGATATGAATTAAATGAGAAACACGTAAGTATCATCGGAACATTAAATAGAAAGTAATACATAAAAGTAAATAAAAGGATGCACATATTCATAAATAATTGATATTGCTATAAATATTATTAAACATAATACAGAGCAGTCCGTTTTAATTTTTTTATTCGTTGTGATCCTGCTCGTTTCTGTGATGTCTTTGCAATCTTTAAAGGAGATAATAGAAGGGTTACCAAAATTTAATCAAATAGAAGTATTGAAAATATTAAAAAAGTCTTCTGATGTAACGATAAATGAAAATAAGAATGGTATTTTTGTGAATTTATCTTTGATAGATTCTGGAATAATTCAAGAAATCAGACAGTACGTTGAATATGTGAGTAAGCAAACAGAAACGTTGGATAAGATAGAGAGCGAGACGTCCAACTTAACCGAAATGTATTTTGGGTAATATGTAAGGTTAAATGTTTACACCCTTGAAGATTTAAAAC
>Ga0233439_10004459_pt1 | contig 13519 bp, 18 predicted proteins | sample SI_123_September_6_FD_182713 | JGI IMG/M metagenome (GOLD analysis project Ga0233439, IMG submission 182713) | Seawater microbial communities from Saanich Inlet, British Columbia, Canada - SI_123_September2016_100_MG | ecosystem: Environmental > Aquatic > Marine > Inlet | place: Canada: British... | reverse complement strand
TCGGCGTCTGTGCCATCAATGACATTTTTGACAAAGTCAATGATGGCATGGCCAGGCGTAAGATACCATGTTCGTATACAAAGTATACGGTTATGGTCTCTGTAGTAGCCGATAAGTTTACAGTGTCAATATAAGAAAAATATTTAAATAAAAAAAATAATCTTATTACATATGGAAAAACCAAAAAGTTTACTAGTATGGAGTATCACAAATCTTATCGCAATTTTCATCTTATTTAGTGCTCCCATGGTACCAGATGGAGAAATAGTTTTAACACTTATTCTTGTAGGCTTTCTAGCAGGTATCTCGTTCATTTCATTCTGTTTTATATTATATTATGTCTCAGCCTTACGTCATGAATACGAACTTCCCAGCTGGTGGCTCTTTCTAGTTTTTCTTATTGGAGGATTAACTGGAGTTATTCTTTACTTTACCATTGATGACAAAAAGCCAATAAAAAAGAAAAAGAGAAAATAATTTATTTTTTTATTATAATTAAACACAAATTGAAACTAGTTTCACTACATCTTTTATAAGCTGTTTCATCTACAATAAACACCATACAAACATATGAGGTGTTTCAATGAGATCAAAAACAATAGTAAAATTAGCAATTCTTACAATCTTAATTCTAACATTATTTCTAGTGGGATGCTCAAAAAACAAAGTAACAGCAGCAGCAATAAGTCAAGATTCAATCAAAATTCCTACTAATACAATAACCGACCAAATGCAAAAATTCACTCATGATGCCAATGGAGTTCAAGTAACATATTTTGCTGTAAGAGGAACCAACGGCAAAATTAGAACAGCTTTCGATGCGTGTGATGTATGTGGCGGACATAAAGGATATACACAAATGGGAACTGATGTAAAATGTAACAATTGCGGCAGAGTCTTTAAAATCGATGATTTAGGAACAAAAAACGTAGGCGGCGGATGTTGGCCAAGTTTTTTAGAATATGAAGAAATAGGAGATTCAATTTATATAAAAACAAGCGATCTAGATAAAGGAAGCTCCAGATTTGCATAAATTTTTTAATTTTTAGTTATCGACCAAAAGAGGAAAACCAAAATGAAAACAAAACTAACTGTAAAAGGAATGCACTGTAAAAGCTGTGAAGAAATATTAAAAGACGAATTTGAAGAAAACAATGTAAAAGTTCTAAAAATAGATCACAAATCAGGTAATTTAGAATTAGAATACAATGAAAAAGAAATCTCTTTAGAAAAAATCAAACAAATTATCAAAGACGAAGACTACAAAGTTGAATAGTTAAACCAACCAAAATGACAATAACAAAAACAACAATAAAAACTAAAGGTATGACCTGCAATAGCTGCGAGAAAATCATAGCAAGAACTGCAATAAAAATACCCGGAGTTACAAGAGCTGCATCTAATTATGAAGATGAAACATGTCAAATTGAATATGATAACTCTAAAACAAACATTAATGAAATAATTCTAGCAATTGAAAACAAAGGATACAATTGCCAAGATAACAACAAAACCCAAAAACAAGATAAAAATTCACTAATTTATTGGGGTTTCATATCAATTGGATTATTAGCAGCAATCTATTTCACATACAATCTTTACTCAACATTTAATCTTCCAACAATATCTCAAAATATGGGATATGGTCTTTTATTTGTAGTAGGATTATTAACAGGATTTCATTGCATTGGAATGTGTGGTGGATTTGTAGTATCATATACAACCAAAGGAGTTAAAGAAAATAAAAAACCACTAAAACTTCACACCTCTTACGCTATAGGAAAAACACTAAGTTATACAATAATCGGAGCTTTATTTGGTTTGTTAGGAAGTGTAGTTGCCTTCACGCCCCAAATAAGAGGAATTGCTGGAATTGTAGCAGGACTATTTTTAGTAATTTTTGGACTTAAAATGTTAAACATCTTTCCAAAGTTAAGAAAACTAAAAACAAATCTAAAAACACCTAAATCAATTCAAAGATTTATCAACAAAAACAGAAAAAGAACATCAAATCCTCTAACAATAGGACTTCTAAATGGCCTAATGATTGCCTGTGGACCTTTGCAAGCAATCTATATCATGGCAGCAGGATCGGCAAGTTGGATTGAAGGTGCAAAAATGCTTTTCATCTTTGGAATTGGAACACTACCAGTAATGCTAGGATTTGGATACGTAACAAGTTTCTTCTCTAAAAAAGCAACAGTAAAAGTACTAAAAGCTTCAGGTGTAATAGTAATAATTCTGGGAGTAATCATGCTAAATAGAGGACTTGCTTTAAGTGGAACTGGCTTTGATTACAATTCCTTAACATCAGGATTTGATACATTAGGAACCGTTGGAGATATTAACAACCAAAACAATAACAACGTAGCAATCCAAAAAGGCGATTACCAAGAAATAAGTATGGATGTGATAAGATATGGTTGGAGTCAAGATAAATTTATTCTCAAAAAAGGAGTACCTGTAAAATGGAGAATTAATGGAAAAGAATTAAACGGCTGTAATAACGCAATTCAAGTTCCAAGTTTAGATCTTAACTTCAAAGTAACTCCAGGAGAACAAGTAATTGAATTTACACCAACCAAAACAGGAAAAATACCATGGAGCTGTTGGATGGGAATGATCCCAGGAATGTTTATAGTTGAAGACAATCCAAATCAACCAACTCAAAACATCGATGATATTGAACTCCCTGCAGCAGGAAGTTGTGGTGGATCAGGAGGATGTGGATGTGGCGGCGCCTAAATCAAAAAATAATTTTTTTTTTATTTCTTTCTTGGGTTTAATACCTCCCAGTTCTACTGTGATGATTGATTCCCAAGAAAGATTAAAAATACCCCGAAGCTCTGCTCCGATTAGGATTTTTATTTGTACAATAACTATTTTTATCTCAATAAGTCTATTTTTAACAGGATGCACAAATACCCCACAACTAGATGAACAACAAACTTGGAGAATTAATTCATTATATGAACATACCCTTCAAATGAAAGACATCTCAAAACCTCAAACTCTAAAAGAAATTCAGCTTGACATTTCAATTCTAAAACCAAGTAATCAAATAAACGTAATAGAAAAAATAGAAATTCTAGAAAAATCATTTAAAGTAAACAAAGCTAAAAACATAGAACAAAGAATAATTAATCTAGAAAATAAAATGAATGACATGATGACACTTTGGGCTCAACTAGAAACAAACACTCAACAATTTGACTATTTAAACTAAACAACACCAATCAAAAACATTCAACAAAACACCATAACATTTAAATACTTGAGCAACCATTCAACTATCATGAACCAACTAAAGATAGATCAACTAATAGAAATATTCAACACCTTAGCTGATGATACAAGACTAAAAATAATCCTAAATCTAACCAACAATGAACTAAATGTGACCCAAATCCATCAAAAAGTAAATGATAACAATAACTTAACCCTCTCAGCAATTTCACATCAACTAAAGCAACTAAGCAACTTAAAACTTGTAACATCAAAAAAAATAGGGAAAAACAAATTTTTCAAACTCTCAGACAACTTTTGCTGGTGCTTAATTAAAAGCGCTCAAGACCACATTCAAAAAAAAGGCTGTAATAAATGTCAATCAATTAAGGAGAAAAACTAAAATGGTACTAAAAACAAAAGACAATCAATTTCAATGTCAAGAATGTAATATGCTATATAAAACCAAAGACATAGCTCAAAAATGTGAAGATTGGTGCAAAAAAAACCATAGCTGCAACATAGACATAATAAAACACGCAATTAAGGAAAAAAACTAAAATGGTACTAAAAACAAAAAAAACAACAATAAAAATTACTGGCATGCACTGCGCTAGCTGTGTTAAAATCATTAACAAAGCTCTAAACAAACAAGAAGGAATAAAACAATCGAGTGTTAACTTTGCAACAGAAAAAGCCACCATCGAATTTGACCCAAAAATAACCTCACCATCAAACCTTTTAGAAATCATAAAAAATAAAGGATATGGCGGCTACGTAGCAGATCACCACGATATCAAATTAGACCAAAAAAGCAAACAAGATGAATTAAAAAAACTAAAATTAAAAGTAATCTTTGCAAGCATTCTAGCAATTCCATCTCTTATCCTAGGAATGTTTTTCATGAAAAACCCAATTCCATTTCAAGATTACATCATGTGGGCTCTAGCAACACCAATTCAATTTTATGTAGGAAAACAATTCTATCAAGGAGCATGGGCAGCTCTAAAAAACAAAACATCCAATATGGATACACTTATTGCCCTAGGTACTAGTGCAGCTTACTTTTATAGTGTCTTTGTAGTACTATTCTCACAAGGTGGCCATCAATACTTTGAGAGTTCAGCAGTTCTAATCGCCCTAGTAATTTTAGGAAAATATCTTGAAGCAATAGCTAAAGGAAAAACCTCCCAAGCAATTTCCAAATTAATGAAAATGGGAGCTAAAACAGCAACCGTAATAAGAAACAAAAAAGAAATAAAAATTCCAATTGAAGAAGTAATAGTAGGAGATTTAATTATCGTAAAACCAGGACAAAAAATCCCAGTAGACGGAGTAATAACTAAAGGAGAAACTTCAATTAATGAGAGTATGATAACTGGAGAGAGCATCCCAGTAGATAAAAAGAAAGGAGATCAAGTAATTGGATCAACCATAAATAAACAAGGAGCCTTCACATTCAAAGCAACTAAAGTTGGAGCAAACACAACTCTTTCAAGAATAGTAAAATTAATTGAAGACGCTCAAACAAAAAAAGCACCAATACAAAGATTCGCTGATAAAATTTCATCATACTTTGTTCCAGTTGTAATTATAATAGCAATGTTAACATTTACATATTGGTTCTCTATTGCCAAAGCACCAGTAGGTTTTGCAATTATAGCAACAGTAGCAGTTCTAGTAATAGCTTGCCCTTGCGCCCTAGGTTTAGCAACACCAACCGCAATCATGGTAGGAACAGGTAAAGGAGCAAGAAAAGGAATCCTAATTAAAGGAGGTTCAGCTTTAGAAACAGCTCATAAATTAAAATTCGTAGTATTTGATAAAACAGGAACAATTACCAAAGGAGAACCAGTTGTAACAAACATCATAACTACAAAACAAATACCACAAGATAACGATCTTCTAAAAATAGCAGCAAGTATCGAAAATAACTCAGAGCATCCTTTGGCGCAAGCAATTGTAGATAAATCAAAAGAAAAAAAGATCAAACTAAACTCAGCAACCAAATTCAAAGCACTAATAGGAAGAGGAGTTGAAGCAAAAATAAAAAATAAACAATACTATCTTGGAAATGTAAAATTAATGCAAGACAAAAAAATAAACATCAAAGAAATAGAAAACCAAATACAATCGTTAGAAGAAGACGGTAAAACAGCAATGATCCTCTCAGACAATAAAAAAGCCTTAGGTATTATTGCAGTAGCTGACGAAATTAAAGAAGATAGCCCCAAAGCCATCAAACTTTTAGAAAAACTAAACATTAAAACATATATGATAACTGGAGATAATATTAGAACAGCAAAAGCAATTGCTAAAAAAGCAGGAATCAAAAACGTTTTCGCTCAAGTTCTACCGCAAGATAAAGCAGCCCACGTAAAAAAACTTCAAAGACTTGGAAAAGTTGCCATGGTTGGCGATGGAATTAACGACGCTCCAGCACTAGCGCAAGCAGACATTGGAATAGCTATGGGATCAGGAACAGATGTAGCCATGGAAAGCGGAGAAATAGTTCTAATGCGAGATAACCTACTTGACGTAGCAAGAGCAATTAAACTAAGTAAAATGACCATGAAAAAGATCAGACAAAACATGTTCTGGGCCCTTTTCTACAACTCATTAGGAATTCCAATAGCTGCAGGATTGCTCTACCCTTGGACAGGATGGTTATTAAACCCCATGATCGCAGGAGGCGCAATGGCACTAAGCTCCGTTAGCGTAATTACAAACTCCTTGTTGCTTAGAAGAAAGAAACTATAAACAAAACAAAAAAATGAAACTAAAAAACAACTTACCACCAAAATTTCGATTTACAAGAACTGTATTTGCAATCATCATGATAGGAGCAATGTTCTTTGAATGGGGCAAATACGCCGTTGCCATATTAGGAGTTTTATTTCTAATAAGCGCAGCAACCGGATTTTGCATAACATGTAAACTATACGAAAAAGTATTTGGTTGCAAAGAATGTAAAATTAAAAAATAATTTTTTTTATTATGTTTATTCTAAATCCATCAAATCAATCACATCATAATGTCCAGATTCTTTAAAATGTTTAGTATAATTCAAATTAGGAACTCTAATATCAACACTTTCCGAATCAAAAGTAACGCCATAACTATCTTCAATTTCCCCAACATTAGCTTGAACTAAGGGATGAGAATTATTAAAATAAACAATATCATAACCTTTCTCAGACAAAATATCAAACAAAGAAGGAATATGCAAAGAAATGTTTCTTGGAAAAAAAATATCAAAAGCTCCAACACCTTCTTCTAAATTTAATATTCTAATATACCCAGGACCTAAATTAGAATCTGGATTGCAAATAACATAATCAACATTTCCAGTTTCCAAATCTTGCCTAAGTAATTCTAAAGAATTCTCATCATCATTCATACAACAATCATTAAACTCACAATGGTCAGCTAAATATTTTCTAAATAATCCAAAATCCCTAGTAAATGTAAATAATTCTTCCATATTAAAATAAAAACAACTCTCTTTTAAAAACCTTACCACTAAAAAGTGTCAAAAAAAATCAATCATCATCATAACCAAACAACACAACAACTTCCTTCTCAAGCACACAAACAAGCCCAAGCTGTTTAATATAACCACCTACACTAAAATAAAACCACTCTTTCTTAGAACCAATTCTCTCAATAGCCTCAATTGAAGACTTAGAATCAATTCCTAAAATACCACATAAACTAAGCATAGTTTTCAAACGCGAACTATTATCAGAACTTCCATCGCTATAAACACCACCCTTCTGTGCAGCATCAAATAAAAATTGATAAGCTCTCTTATAATCAACCTTAGACAAAAACACATCTTCCCCTAAATAAGAGAGCATTTTAATATCAACTTTTTGCAAACCAAATATCCTAACACTAACTTGCCCATTACTCTCCTCAATCCAAGTTCCAAAAACACTTTTAATCAAATCAGACCTATCATATTTCATATAACCACCTAAAAAAGATCAATCATAAATTTCTTTTATAAATATTTCTTCTATGTCCAACAACTCTAACAAACAATAAATTCTCATTTTCAATTAAATCAATTATAACCCTATAATCACCAACCCTTATTTTAAATCCAGGATCATCAACTAACTTTTCTAAATAATGCATTGGATTATCTTTAATCAGATCAACCTTTCTAACAATTCTTTTAGAAACAACTTTAGGAAATTTTCGTAAATCTTGTAAAACTTTAGATCTCCACTTAACCCTATAACTCATTTAAGCAAACTCCTCAAGAACATCTTTATGATCAACACAATCAACTATTGATTCAGACCTAGCTTGAGCCAACTCTTTTTTAACATTTTCACTCAATTCAAAATCTTCAGAAATGACATGCATCATTTTATGTAAAACTAACTTAATCTCTTGAATCTCTTCATTTAATTTTTCTAACGTAACTTGAGCCATAATAAACAAATATTAACTAAAATTTATAAACTTTGCCTTAATAAAAACATAAATGGGAAAATGGATACCAATTTACGAATGTCAAGATTGCAAATGGAAATCTAAATCACTTTTCAAAGAATGCCCTTTATGTAACAGTAAAAAAATAATGCAAGACTACACCTATGAACCAATTATCAAATAATCTCCAAACGATACTTTTTTATATCAATAAAATATAATATAGATATTAAAGAGGTGATTTTAAATGGGAATGTGTAATAAATGTTGTGGAATCTCAAAATTAATTCTAGGAGCTTTGTTATTATTAAATGCTTTTGTATGGCCAATGTGGTCAGGAATCGATGGATGGATTGCTTTTGTAGCAGTATTAATGGTATTAGGTGGACTTGTAAAAATATTTGTTCCAAACAAATGTGCTAGTTGTAATAAATCTGAACCAATGCCAGCTAAAAAAGCAACTAAAAAAAGAAGACGTTAAATTCTTTTTTTCTTTATTTTTTTTTAATTTCTTTCTTAAAATTCACTTCTTCTTTCTAATCTTAAAATTTTTAACCTTAGACAAATTCTTCCCAACTCTTTGTAAATTCGATCCAACTCTCTCAAAATTTCTACCTAACCTATCCTTAACTTTATTCAAAGTATTGCGATAAACCCTATCATTCACCTTATTAATATACTCCTTTCCACACCAATAAACACCAACAAATAACATCGGCCAAGAAATAAGATAAGCAGCAACAGACAAATACTTACCAAATTGACCATAATAAAGAAACGTAACAATAGTAACCTTACCAATAATCAAACTCAAAGTAATAAAAACAATCCCTAAATAAAACTTAACCTTATTAAAAACCATAAATAAGAAAAACCAACCATACATTAAAAACTTATCCTAAAACAATCAAAAACCCAACGAAGCAAAACTCCGAGGCATGATTTAATTGGGTTTTTGGTCCTTCCAGTGTCTATCGCATCAAGCTACGAGTATAAGACCCCTGAAGAAATCCAAAATTATATAAACAAAAAACATTTACTAAAATCTATGGTTTTTAAAGGATTTAGCGGACTTTTTGGAAAAAGAAAACCAAGAACACAAATAAATCCAAACCTTCAATTTATTATGCACTTAGAAAACTTTTTCTTAAATAATAAAAATTTCCCAAATAAATCATTTGATTTCAATTCATTAAAATATTATAAAGAGAATAGAGAAGAATTTTTAAAAGATCTAATAAAATATTCAAACAATTCAAATACCTTTTGTCTAACACAAAGTTATCCAAATAACTTAAAAGAAGCAATTGCATCATTTAAAAAAGTTGCAACAAAAGCTCAAAAGAAAACCAATAACGATATTAATTTTAATTTACTTCTAAATAGATTAAAAACATCATACCAAGTAATCCTACAAGAAGCAAGAGAGCTTCTAAACTAAATCTCTAACTCCAAATTTCTCAACAACATATTCGCTCTTAGAGCAATACGGACAAATTTTTCTTCTAGATTTAAACATAAACTTACATTTCTCGCAAATATAATCCCTCTTAACATTATCCTCTTTTTGTGAAACAACATTTCTAAAACAATCAAAACATTCATACTTCTTCTCAATTGAATCCCTCAAAATAGTCTGAGTCCTATCAACCATAATATTACACTTAAAACACTCAACATGTATTCTTAAAAACCCCATATAAACAAGAAATTACAAATCATATAAATAAATGTGTTACCCCTAAAAGAAAAAAATAACAAAAAAGAAAAATTTACTCTACAAATTCCTCTTCTTCAACTCTCTCAAGCTCAGGATCTTCACCCATAACTTGATTCTCACTATCCATCTTCTCAGCTATATCAGCCATTGGATTACTAGTAAGCATACTCGGATCATTTGTTAATACTTCAGAACTAGATTTTTCTAAAACTTCAATTTTTCCAAATTTTCCAGATGACAATTGCTTCTCACCTTTATACTCTGAGCACCATCCATTTTTCAAATGAATTTTATCCCCAATATCAACTGAATCAACATCATCATTCCATAAAGTTAACTTAACTTCACCAGTATCATCTTTCATAAAAGCACTACAAACTCTTCCTTCCTTTCCAAACTTTTCAAAAGTTCTAGCTTCATCCTTTTTTGAAATATATGCTACAATATCAATATTTCCTGCATTAGCTTTAATATCCTTAATTTCCATAATAAATCTCCTCCAAAATCAACTATTAATTAAACCCCTTTATAAAAATTTTTATTTTACAAAACTAATAAACCAAAAAAAATCACTTCTTAGTTTGCAAATCATCCCTTAACTTAACAATTTGCGAATAATACTGCTTTTGAACCTTTGAAGGAAGTTTTCTATAATTATCATAAATATGAAGATAATTCTTCTTCCTCTCACCCATAGACCCATCATCCTTTTGAGTAAATAATTTTTGCATCTTTTTCTCAACCTTCAATTGATCCTCAACCTTTTCACGAAGTTTAGTAACCTTAGTGTAAAAGTTTCTCTTATGCCCTTCAGACAACTTCATATACAATTTATAAATTGACATATAAGATCCTTTCAATAAATCAGCAGATTCAATATCCAATAAAGGATTAACCTTTCTAAGTTTCCTTCTAAGCCTTGTAGGAGCATAAGCTAATTGCCAATAAGTTAAAATTGCACCAAGAGCAAATAATGAAGCTAATGAAGCAATTGTAATTGTTTGAGTTAAACCAGGCTCTTTAACAGGCTCTGGAATAAATTGTTCAACTGCTTGAGGCAATCTTACTCTTCCATCAAATAAACCTGAATCAACAACAACTTCAACTTGACAAGTTCTACTCTCAACAGGTTTAGATGTTGAAATAACTTGATCAACCTCACCAACTCTTTGCCTATTAACACAATTATTTTGATCATTACAATTCCTTCTCTCAAATCCACCTAAACATTCAGACCATTGATTACAGGTCCAAGACATAGTACAATCTTCTAAAACAGCAACAGAACTACTACTACCACCACCACCAGATCCGCCACTAGACCCTCCACCAGAACCACCACTAGATCCACTAGAAGAAGAACCACCAGAACTACCTGAGCTTGAAGAACCACTAGATGAAGAACTTGAACTAACATTTACCAAAGGCAATTGATCACCAGTTGTAATTAAGCCTGAAACATTATAAGGTAAAAGAGTATCTCCAATTCCATCACTTGCATTTGTCCAAGGAGTAATATTAAAAGGATCAACACCGCTTCCATTATCAGATCCATTATAATTAAACCAGTAATTACCACCCCAACACTCTCCTCCAACAATATTATTTTCTCCCCCACAAGTATAAGAGATATTCCAATTATTTACAGTACCATTATCAATGGAATCATTAACATTTCTAAAATAATTATTATATATAGTATTATTTGAAGAACCAGAGATATTAATCCCTAAACTATTATTAACTAAATAACTTCTAAAAATATAACCATGGTTTGATTCAATAATTTTTATTCCAACCTCAGTACTATTACTTACATTAACATCAGACAAATTAAACTTATTTGAATTTCCTTCAATTACAAAACCAACACTAAAATTATCCAAAGTCCCATTAATTATGGTAATATTATCAACTCCCGACAAATTAAACCCAACATTACTTCCATTTCCAAAAATAGTTTTATTATTCAAATCAAATGTTAACTTGCCAGAACCGAAAATAAAACAAGTGTCATTATCAACATACAAATCATTTAACAAAGTCAAATTATTATTTACATTCTGATTAGTTAATCCACATTCAACAAAACCAACAGACAATAAAGCTAAATCATCAGTATCAGTTCCTGAAGTTGTAACATTATAATTTAAAATAGTATCACCAACACCATCACTATCAACATCCCATCCATAATAATCATGCCAGAAATTTCCACCCAAACAATTTCCTCCCAGAATATTAGGCGCACTAGTACAATTATAAGTCGTATTCCATTTGTTACCAGTACTTGTTCCTAAAACATTATTAGTATTATTAAAATAATTATTATAAATTGTATTATTAGTAGAATTACTAATATTTATACCAACTGTATTATCAACAAACCAACTATTTGTAATAAAAGAATCATTAGCATCTAATAAATAAACACCAACTGTTGAATTACTAACATTCACATTAGTAACATTAATATTATAAGAAGGATCAATCAAGATACCAATTGAAAAGTTTTCTATAACAGCATTTTTTAATACAACTCCATCCCTATCAGAAATATTAATACCAACTCCAGAATTATTTCCAATCAACTTAAAACCAGCAAAATCAATAGTTACATTACCATTTTTAATATTTAATCCATTTGTACCATTACAAACTACATCTGAAGTTAAAGTAATATCATGTAAAACATTCCCACCACACAAACTTGTAGATTGATTTAAAACCAATACAGCCGAAGTATTAGTAATATTATCAACTGCATAATAAGTAGGACTAACTCTGACATTATAAGCACCACTCGCTCCAACACTATTAAAATCAACTCTATTTTTACAAGTAATATTAGCAACAGTCAAATTATAAGTATCCAAACACAAATACACTCCTCCATCAACTTCCCTATTATGATGAACAAATAAAGTATAATTACCACCATCAGTTGTAATATTAGTCATATCAACTGCAGTTTTATTATTAGTGAAATTTATTTTCATAACATTTCCCAAAAAGTTAGACTGATTAAACAACGAAACAAATTCTAAATACTCCTTCGAACTTGAAGTGTAATTTATTATTTGAATATCATTAGGAACAACTTCTTCATCACTAAGCTCACCAGAAATATTTCCATAAGCAACCATTGAATTAGCAACAGATCCATTTATTACATCAGGATGAAAATATTGTCTTGCAACAAATAGAACCAAAGGCAAATTATCAGTTGTTGTACCAGCTATTGTAAAAGTAGTTGGCTGATCTCCAACCCCATCTCCTTGTTCACGACCACTAGCTCCATTATCAAGACCATAATAATTCGAATAAAAATTACCACCTTTACAAGGACCACCAACAATATTTGGAGTATCGCAAGAATAAGCACCTACCCAAGTATTAGAACTATCATCATCAACATTCCTAGTATTTGAAAAATAATTATTATAAATGGTATTACTTGTTGAACTAGTTACATTAAGTCCAATCTCATTACTAATTAACCAATTATCGTAAATATAATTGGAATTGGAAGAACTTCTAATTTTTATTGCATAAGTAGTATTTTCAATTTCATTACTATAGATACTACTTGAAGTAACAGCACTTAAATTAAAAGCAGTATCATTTTGATTTGAAACAGAATTAGAATTAATTCTTCCACTAGCAAAAGTATCCACATTAAGTTGAACTAAAGTATTATTAGTAACATTACTTGAACTAGTACCACCAATATTTAATTTTCCAAATTCATTACTATCAATTAAAAAATAATTTGAATCAATAATATCAATAAAATCCAAGATGGTATTATTTTGATCAACTAACAAACTATCACTATTAATTATTGAAACATTCCTTTGAACCACATTTGAAGTTAAATTAATATCATTACTATCATTAATTTCAACTGATAAAATAGATGTAGAATTAATAGTATTATTCTTAATCAAATTATTAAATGAACTACTAACAAGAACAAATCCAACAGTTCCATTGATAATTGTATTGTTTTCAAAATTTGAACCAATTGAACTAAGCAAATATACATTATTAACATTACTTCTAATAGTATTTCTCAAAACACTATTATTTTGACTATCTGTCATATATAATCCATAAGAAGAAGCA
>Ga0233439_10004451_pt1 | contig 13531 bp, 13 predicted proteins | sample SI_123_September_6_FD_182713 | JGI IMG/M metagenome (GOLD analysis project Ga0233439, IMG submission 182713) | Seawater microbial communities from Saanich Inlet, British Columbia, Canada - SI_123_September2016_100_MG | ecosystem: Environmental > Aquatic > Marine > Inlet | place: Canada: British... | reverse complement strand
AGCTGCTTCAGCGAAAAAAAAGAAACAGAAGGGAAAGGCGAAACCGGTCATTGGCCGGTTTTTCTGTGTCTTGCCGGGAATGGGAAATAGACTAAATTTTAACGCCGAAATTTAGATAGATATAGGTCATAACGGAGTCCGCTGAAAGTTTCCGAGGTTTGGTCGCCGGGTGCGACGTAGGATGTTTTTGGGAGTGGGGCGGAGAAAAGGGGCTGGTCGGGCGGTTGCTGGGGAGTTGGCGCGAAGGCGCCCCGAGGGGCGACGGGCCCGGGGGACTAGCAAGAGACCGGAGACGCGCGCGGCGACCGAATGGTCCTCACGTCGCTTCAGTGCTTTCGCTAGATGCTGTAAGATTAACTCTAATCGAATGGAGAAGTAATGGCTAAGAGCAAGAAGGATAAACTGCGCGTTGCCTTTATCGGCGCGGGCGGCATCGCCGGGGCGCATATGCGTTATTACAAGGAGATGGAAGACGTTGAAATGGTGGCAGCGTCGGATGTGATGGCGCAGAGCGTGCAGAGTCGCTGTGAGGAATACGAGATTCCGGAGGCGTATACCGATTACAAGAAGATGTTGAAGCAGGTTAAGCCGGACGCGGTGAGCGTCTGCACGCCGAATGGGCTGCACGCGCCTTGCACTGTTGCGGCGCTGAACGCCGGGGCGCATGTCATCGTCGAAAAACCGTTGGCGATGAACGCGAGCGAAGGGCAGAAGATGCTCGACGCGGCGAAGAAGAATCACAAAAAATTGGTCATCGGTTTCCAGCACCGCTACGAGCCGCGCACGCAGTTTATCAAGAAGGCGGTAGACAATGGTGACCTCGGTAAGATCATGTACGGGCGGGTGCAGGCATTGCGTCGCCGCGGCATTCCCAACTGGGGCGTCTTCGGTCGCAAGGACTTGCAGGGCGGCGGGCCGTTAATCGATATCGGCGTGCACGTGTTGGAGACGACGCACTACGTGATGGGCTCGCCCAAGCCGGTGGCGGCCAGTGGCAGCATCTACACTTATTTGGGCAACAAGAAGTCGAATGTGGTGTCGATGTGGCCGAACTGGGACCACAAGTCGTATACGGTTGAAGACTTGGCGGTCGGGCAGATTCGTTTTGAAAATGGCGCGACGATTAATATCGAGGCCAGTTTCGCCGCGCATATCGCCAAGGAGGAGTGGAACTTCACCCTGATGGGCGAGAAGGGCGGGGCGACCTGGGATCCACCGGGGCTGTTTACCGACGCCAACGACCATATGGTCAGTATCAAGCCCGACTGGTTGCCGACGGGTGCGGCGGCCGACGCCTTCTCCAAGAAGATGCGCAACTTCGTCGACCACGTGCACCACGACAAAGAGACTATGGCGCCGGGCGAACACGGGCTGATGGTGCAGAAGATGCTCGACGGGATCTACGAGTCGGCGGCGAAGGGGCGCGAGGTGCGTATCAAATAAAGGGACAGCCATGATAAAAGTGGCCCCTTTTACGGGTGTTTGCGGTTGATGCGCGAATACCCGTAAGAGGGCGAGGAATCAGTGCCTGTGCGCGATTGGGGGCGTGTCGCGACGCGGAGAGAGATAGAGCTTATGAGTCGGGAGTGACCTGGGCTAATATCAAGAAGAATACCTATCGGGCGCGGTCTTTTTTTTCGTTCCTGAGTGCGTGTCGCGCCATTCGATCAACGAGGGTAAAAATTCGGCCGATCTCATCTTGCTCTTTTTTTCTTTGATGCCCGTTTACTTTGATAAAAGTACAGTCTAATTGCTCGGTAAAACGGTAAAACTCCCGGTATAAATCTGCATTGTTGAGGGGCTTGTTGTTTTTTGCGCGAAAATCGCTTTGCTGGTATCGTTCGCGTCTATCCGGAAGGCTCACGATGTTCTGTGAATCCGTATACACGGCGAGCGTATGACCGGGCAATGTTGTTTCGCTCAATGCCCACAATAGCGTTTGCAACTCTAGTTTTGTTGAAGAGGTATGCGTAAAACGTTTTGTCTGTACGTGCGCCGCTAGAGATTCGCCAGGGAGTCGATGCCCAGACAGCGAGAGATAGGCCCCGTAACCAATCGCGGATTGCGCGTGCACGCTGCCGTCGGTAAAAAGTTTTAGTTCATTCATTCAATTTTTGATCCATCGCAGATATAAAACTACAGCAAAGATCCGTAATTTATGTCTATCGCGGAATATATCTTTTTGTCGTTGCCGATCCTATACCGCACTGGTTTGTGCGCCCTCTGGCGTTCGGGGTTGATTGTGGTTAGACTTTCTACGCGATTTTTGGAAAGCAAACTTCATTAGGCGAACTGATCAGGTATTGGCTCGCCTATTTTTTTGGTAGTCGCGGTGTTTGTTCTTGTCGGGTGGTGCGACACCATAGTGATCGTGTGTTTATGATTGAAGTACGGGCCGGGTGCCTGTTGGCGCTTATGGCAAGTCTGAGTTTGTTGGCGTGCGGCGGCGAGGAAAGGCATTTCACCGCGTCGGAAGAAAGCGCGCCCGCGGTAAGGGCACCGGCCGAACAGGAAGGGGCGCGCGATATCCCGCGCGATGCCTGGCCCGAGGCCTGGTTCCACGCACCGAGCAAGGCGTCCGAGATTGGCTTGACCAGCTTCAAGCAGTCGCCGCTACTCGACGCACAGGTCGCTGCGGGCGAGTTACCGCCGGTTGCACAGCGTTTGCCGGATGATCCGATCGTCGTTACGCCCATCGACGAGATCGGCCGTTATGGCGGCACCGCACGATTGTTCTGGGCCGGCGAGCAGTTGCTCAATGTGCCCGAAGGCACATTGCGTCCGGGGCCGCAACTGCAATTGGCCCTGCCGAATTTCGCCGAGCGCTACGAATACAGCAAGGACTCGAAGACGCTGACGATTTTTCTGCGGCCCGGGCACAAGTGGTCCGACGGCCATCCGGTGACCGCCGACGATTTTGTCTTTTGGTTTGACCACGTGCAAATGAACAAGAGCCTGACGCCGGTGGTTTCGCCGCGTTTCAAGGGTTCGCGCATCGAAAAAAACGACGAGCATAGCTTTAGCTATCACTTCCCGCAGGCGATGCCGCTCTTCATTATGCACCTGGCGCACAATAGTTCGCACTTGTCTCTACCCGCGCATTTCATGCGGCGCTATCACCCGTCTTTTACCGACCAGGCGCAGCTTGAACGCGAGGCGGAAGAACTGGGTTTACAGGATTGGCGCACGTATTTTCAGGCGGTTAGCAATACCCGCGATCTACTCGTTTTTTTTAAGCCGGTGCAGACCGCCTATATGGTCGTCGACAAGACCTCGACGAGGATCCGTTTGCGCCGCAATCCCTATTATCCCAAGGTCGACCCCGAAGGCAATCAATTGCCCTATATAGACTTTCTCGAAGTGCAGAAGGTCGACAGCGCCGAGATTATGGCCGCGAAGGCTTCGACGGGGCAGGTGGATTTTGCGGGGCGGCAGTTTAAGACCTCGGATATCCCGCTTTTCAAACGCTTCGAAAAAGAAAACGACTATTCGGTCTATCTTTGGCCGCGACCCTATGGCTCGGATGTGGCGCTGATGGTCAATATGACGCATCCCGACGACAAGCTGCGGTCGATTTTTCAGGACGTGCGTTTTCGCCGTGCGCTATCGCTGGCGATTAACCGCGACGAAATCAACAATATCGCCTACTACGGGCAGGCGGTGCCGCGCCAGTTGACGGTGGTCGAGTCGAGTCGGTATTTCGAGCCGGAATTCGCCAGCGCCTATGCCGAGCACGACCCGCAACGGGCGATGGCCTTGCTTGACGAGATGGGCATGATCGATCGCGACGGCGACGGACGGCGCGACCACACCGATGGCAGCTCGCTGGAGATCACGCTCGAATACACCATCGGCGAGACGCCCAAGCAGATCACGGTGGATCTGGTCACCGCGCACTGGCGCGAGGTGGGGCTGCATATCAATCTCAAGCAGATCAGCGGCGCGTTGCAGGGGATCCGCACCAAGGGCGGACACATGAACATGAGCATCTGGCACGCCGATCGCAATACGGATATTCTTTTCCCGATCGAGCCTTTTTGGTATGTGCCGATGCACACTGGGCAGGAGGTGACGCAGTGGCCGGAGTGGGCGCGCTGGTATCGCTCCGACGGCGCGCGCGGCATGGAGCCGCCGCCCGAAGTCAAACAGCTTATTGCATGGTGGGAGGTGTTGCGCCGCACGGCGGACGTGGAAGAGCGCATCCGCATGGGCAAGAATATTCTTCGCAGCCAGTCCGAGAATTTATGGGTGCTCGGTGTGATCGGGCAGGGGCCACATCCGGTGATCGTCAGCGACCGGCTGCGCAATGTGCCGACAGACGGCTACTGGGGCTGGGATTCGCGCTGGTCATGGCCGTATTATCCCGAGACCTGGTATCTACAGCAGGATTAATCTTATGCTAAACTATATTATCCGCCGCGTATTGCTTATGATTCCCACCTTGGTGGCGATTTCGGTCTTGATCTTTATCATTATCCAATTGCCGCCGGGCGATATTATCACCTCGCGCTTACAGGAGTTGCAGGCGGAAGGCCAGGATATTTCCGAGGAACAGATCGAGGCACTGCGCGCCCGTTACAATCTCAACGACCCGTTGCATATCCAGTATTTCAAGTGGATTGGCGGCATCCTTGTCGGCAATATGGGCTATTCGGTGATGTACGGACAGTCGGTCAACAACCTGATCTGGGAGCGCTTGGGTTTTACCTTGTTGATTACCTTCTCGGCAACCTTGTTGACCTGGCTGATCGCTTTTCCGGTGGGGGTGTATTCGGCGCTCAGGCAATATTCGGTGCTCGACTACGCGGCGACGCTTATGGCCTTTGTCGGTCTGGCGACGCCGAACTTCCTGCTGGCACTGGTGCTGATGTATCTGGGCTATGAGTGGTTTGGCATCGCGGTTGGCGGTTTGTTTTCCCCAGAATACGCTAGTGCCGATTGGAGCATGGGCAAACTCGGCGATCTGCTGGCGCATTTGTGGATTCCGGCGGTGGTGATCGGCATGGGCGGTACGGCGGGCATGGTGCGCATTATGCGCGCCAATCTGCTGGACGAGTTGGGCAAACCCTATGTGACGACGGCTTTGGCTAAGGGCCTGCATCCTATCCGCCTGGTGATCAAATACCCGCTTAGGATCGCGCTCAACCCCTTTATCAGTACCGTCGGCTGGATGTTGCCGCACCTTATTTCGGGGGCGGCGATCATCGCCGTGGTGCTGAGCCTGCCGACGACGGGCCCCTTGCTGCTTGACTCGCTTAAAAATCAGGATATGTATCTGGCCGGCAGTTTCCTGTTGATGCTCAGCGCGCTGACGGTGATTGGTACGCTGCTCTCGGATATCCTCCTGGCCATCACCGATCCGCGGATCCGTTATGAGTGAGGCCAAGCTGACTACCATCGACGCACAAGAAACTTCAACCGAGGCGCAAGACCAAGACCAAGACTTGGCCTTTGCCTCGCAGTGGCAACTGATGTGGATCCGCTTCCGCCGCCATCGGCTAGCGCTGATGGGCAGTGCGGTATTGTTGGTATTTTACGGCGTCGCCGCGACCTGCGAATTCATTTCGCCCTACGACCCGAACCAGCGCCATCCGGATTACGTGCTCTGTCCGCCGCAGGAGGTTCGCTTTTTTGACCACGAGGGCGGTTTCCATTTGCGGCCTTTTGTCTACGGCCTGGTGGGAGACCCGCAAGCTGATGTGTGGGAAAGGCAATACCTGCTCGATGTGGAGCGCAGGTATCCGGTCTATTTTTTCGCTGACGGTCCCGTCTACGAGATGTGGAACCTTTTTGACGCGGATACGCATCTGTTCACGGCCGGCACCGGGCCGATGTTTCTCTTTGGCACCGACGACTTGGGCCGCGATCTGTTCAGCCGCATCCTCTACGGGTCGCGCATATCGTTGACCATCGGTTTGGTCGGTGTGGCACTGACCTTTTTTATTGGGATTTTCCTCGGTGGCTTGGCCGGCTATTATAGCGGTTGGATCGATATCGTAATCCAGCGCCTGATCGAGGTGTTGATGGCGATCCCGCAGTTACCGCTATGGATGGCGCTTTCGGCGGCATTACCGGCGCACTGGCCGCCTTTGCGGGTTTATTTTGGGGTGATGGTTATCCTTTCGCTGATGGGCTGGACGGGGTTGGCCAGGGTGGTGCGCGGTCGTTTTCTATCGCTGCGCGAAGAGGATTTTGTCGTCGCCGCCCGGCTCTCGGGTACGCACGAGGTCAAAATTATATTCAAACACTTGTTACCGTCTTTTCTCAGCCACGTGATCACCTCGGCGACTATGGCGGTTCCGGGCATGATCTTGGGCGAAACCGCGTTGAGTTTTTTAGGCATAGGCCTGCGGGCGCCGGTGGTCAGCTGGGGCGTGTTATTGCAGAAGGCACAAAATTTCCAGGCGGTGGCGATGGCGCCGTGGTTATTGCTGCCAGGGCTCTTTGTCTTGCTTGCCGTGCTGTCTTTCAATTTGATGGGCGATGGCATGCGCGACGCGGCCGATCCGTATTCGAGTCGTTGATATGAGGGAATTATGAGCACAGAAGCGACAGACGCTCCGCTTATTGATGTGGAGAATCTCAGCGTGGTGATCGACCGCGACGAGGGTGTGGTGCGCCCGCTTAACGGCGTTAGTTTTCGCATCGACGCCGGCCAGGCGGTTGGCATCGTCGGCGAGAGCGGTTGCGGCAAGACCATGACCTCCAATGCGCTATTGCGCATCCTGCCGCCGGGGGCCAAGATCACCAGCGGCCATATTCGCTACCGGCGCAAACTCGACGAGCAAGTGGTCGATCTGGCGACGATCGACTCGGGCAGCGCCGAGATGCGGCAGATCCGCGGCGGCGATATTTCGATGATCTTCCAGGAGCCGATGACGGCCTTCTCGCCGGTGCATACGATCCACAACCAGATCGCCGAGATGATCCAGCTGCACGACCCGATGGATGATCAGGCGGCTAGGCGGCGGGTAGTGGAGCTATTGGATTTGGTGGGCATTTCCGGGCCGGACGAACGCGCCGACGATTATGCCTTTCAGTTGTCGGGCGGTATGCGCCAACGAGCGATGATTGCGATGGCGCTGGCGAGCAAACCCAGATTGTTGATCGCCGACGAGCCGACCACTGCGCTCGACGTGACGGTGCAGGCCAGGGTGCTCAAACTGATCCAGCGTTTGCAGCGCGAGTTGGGGCTGGCGCTGATGTTGATTACGCACGACTTGGGCGTGATAGCGCATACGGTCGAATACGTCTATGTGATGTACCTGGGACAGGTGATCGAAGAAGGGCCGGTGGTTGAGATCTTCGATAACCCGGCGCACCCGTATACCCAGGCGCTGTTGCATTCGATTCCGAGTCTGACCAATAAGGACAAGCGCCTCGAACCGATTGAGGGCAGTGTGCCGAGTGCCTTTGCCCTGCCTACGGGCTGTCCGTTCCATACGCGTTGTACGAAGCAGGTCGGCGATAAATGCAAACGACAGATGCCGGCGCATGTAGAGGTAAGCAAGGGCCATTATGCGAGTTGTTTTATCCATACCGAAGAAGGCAGTTGATCGATGAGTGATTCAGCGACCATCGCCGATAACGCGATTCTGCAAGTGCGGGACCTTAAAAAGCACTTCCCGGTGCGCCGAGGCCTTTTGCAACGGCAGACCGGTTGGGTAAAGGCGGTCGACGGTGTGAGCTTTACGCTGGAACAGGGTAAGATTCTCGGGCTAGTCGGCGAGAGCGGTTGCGGCAAGACGACTACGGGGCGGATGATCCTGCGGGCCTTGGATCCGACCGGCGGGGAGGTCCTCTTTCGCCAGCAGAGTGGGCAGGTGGTCGATATGGCGAAGTTGTCGCGCCGGCAGATCAAGGAAGTCCGCCGCGAGGCGCAGATGATTTTCCAGGACCCCTACTCGTCGTTGAACCCACGCATGCCGGTTTTGGATCTGATCTCAGAGCCCTTGGTCGCGCACGGTTGGTCGTCGCGCGATTGCGAGTTGCGCGTGACGGAGTTGATGGAGCGGGTGGGCTTGGACCCCCGGTATATACGCCGTTATCCGCACGCCTTTTCTGGCGGTCAGCGCCAGCGCATCGGCATCGCGCGCGCCCTGGCGCTCAGCCCATCGCTGATCGTCGCCGACGAGCCGGTTTCCGCGCTCGATGTCAGCGTGCAGGCGCAGATTCTAAATCTGTTGCAGGAACTACAGCAGGACCTCAATCTCACCTTGCTCTTTGTCGCACACGATTTGAGCGTGGTGCGCTATTTGTGCGACGAGGTGGCAGTGATGTACCAGGGGCGGTTGGTGGAGCAGGCGGAGACGGAAGCATTGTTCTCCGACCCGCAGCACCCCTATACGGCGATGTTGCTCAACGCCGCACCGGCACCGGACCCGCACGCGGTGTGGATGGACGAGGACGAGGATGTGAGCGAGGCTGGGGAGTTGACCGAGGTGGGTACGGGGTGCGCTTTTGCGCCGCGGTGTCGTTATAGTAGCGATCTCTGTCGCGAGCAGATACCGGTATTGGAGGATTATAAGGGGGGCCAGCCGCATCTGGCCGCTTGTCACCACAAGCACGAGGTGGAGTTGAAGGGCGTGTAGGTTGTAGTATGGTCAGGTTGCGGGTCAGCGACTCCATTTCGTTCGACCGTGTAGAATCGAGGCGACACTATACCCATAAGGGCCGGGTAGCAATAAGGTTTTGCTTTGTTTGACACGGGATTGACCGCGCCGGCCAGTGGGTATAGAATTGACCAAGACGAATAGAGCAATCATGTGGGTTGTCTGCCGCACCATGTCAATGCCATAGTAAGGGAGAATCAGATGAAGGAATCGGATCCATTCGAAAAAGGGCTCGCCGCCGGCGAAGCCGCGGCTTCGGCCGCCGGGAGCGCCGGGTCAACTCCGGCGAGCGACGGGCGCATGTATGTGCGCACGCAGGGCTTTGGGTCAAGCGATGAAGATTTGCGTTTTCTCCAACGCTGTGGTGTACACCACAAGGCCGCCGTCTTCCCCTTTCATCCCGACCGGGGTTGGGATCTTGATGAATTGGTTCGGGAAAGAGAGCGTCACGAGTCCTTTGGGCTGACGCTGGACATGAGCGCTGTGCCGATCTATGAGAAGCTGCCCAATATCATCTATTTCGGTAAAAGCCCGGAGCGCGACCGCGAGATCGACCTGGTATGCGAAATGATCCGTACCGCTTCGCGCGCCGGCATCAACTCTTTGCGCTATAACACCTGCATTCTGCCGATCGATCGCACCGAACAGGAAGAAGGCCGCGGCGGCTACCTCCACACCGCATTCCGTCTGGACAAGATCCCGGCCGAAGAACAGGCCCAGCTGACCGATGCCGGGCGCGTTACGGCGGAGATGCACTGGGAGCGTATCGAGTATCTGCTCGAACGCATGATTCCGGTGGCGGAAGAATACAAGGTGCGCATGGGCAATTCGCAGGAAGACCCGCCCACGCCTCCTGGTTATAAGGGTGTTGACAAAGTGCTCAATGACTTCGAGGGCATGAAGCGTTTTATTGATACTCAGCGCAGTGCGTATCACGGCTGGAACTTTTGCGTCGGCTCCATCGCCGAAATGCTCGAAGACCCGGCTACTGGAATCTACCCCTTCATAGACTACTTCGGCAGCCGCGATGCGATTTTCCTGGTGCATTACCGCAACCTGCTCGGCCAGCGCTATAGTTTCCGCGAGGCCCTGCCCGATGAAGGGGATATGGACTTCGTCCGGGTATTAAAGGCGCTCAAGGAGACGGGGTACTCCTATGGTATTGATCCCGACCACGTCCCGCGCAGCGCCGACGATCCGAAGGGTTATTATCAGTCGTATGCCTACTGCTTCGGTTATATCAATGCCATGATACAGGCGGTCTACGCTTAAGCCATAGATTATATCGAGCCTGTATAGCAAAAAGAATTGTCAGAAACCATAACGCTTAAATTATTCGCATGCACATCCTGTGTTGGCGAATGTGCATACCTTGTGAAGCTAGCGTAAAAGGCCGGTGACCCCGATGTCCGCAGGGCGCCGGCCTTTTACGCTATAGCCCCATAAGGCTTATATCATCTTGCGCCTTTTGTTATTTCCTTGCCGCGTGATAAGGCGCCGGGTCAAAGCCCTTATAACGCGTTGCCATGCCCTCGGTATATTGCTCCGTCCACAGCGCATCGCCCGGCGGCGGGAAACCGAGTAGCTCGCGCTGGCGCGGGCTGGCTTCGGCCATAAAGCGGTTCATCGCCTCGCCTTTGGCACCGCTTTTGTAGGTGAAGGTGCGGGCGCCGTCCCAGGGGCGGTCCTTGCGGTTAAAGCCCACCCACATCGCCGGGCGGTGGCCCGTCTCTCCGATGAAATCCGATGCCGCATGACGGGTAAAAACGCTATAGAGGCAGACCGAGCCGCCGGGCACGACCATCGCTACGAACTCTTCGTCGGGGTGACCGTTCGCTACCATGCGGATCGGCGCGGTATCTATCGTCACGTCGTCAAAGCAATAAAAGCAAGCCAGGTGCATAAAATCGTCGGGGTCGATTAGCGGGCCAAGGGTGTTGTTGCCGTAGTCGATATGGAAGTTGGTATTGTGCTCTTGGCCAGCGTATTTTATGCCGAGATGGCCTTCGCCGAGACGGATTTCGCGCGTGCCCAAAATGCGTTCAGCGGCGTTGACCAGATCGGGGTGAGTCGTGACGTGGTTTAGGCCCGAGTGGTCCCAGGGGAATAGCCCTTGGTTCGCGGTGTCGTTTTCGCGGTTGTTGGCGATCCAGCGGTCGTAGGGGGGGGCGAAGAGGCTGAAGATGCCGTCGAGTGCGGCTTCTTGTTCTTCTTTGCTGAGGAAGTTTTCGACGATGAGAAACCCCGCTTTTTTGTATCTGGCTAGTTGCTCGTCTGTGATATGCATGTAGTGGAAAACTCCTATGAGGGATGTCGGGTAGTGTCGGGTATTTTCAATAGATATTCCCTGCTCGCTCGGGGCGGGAAAGAATAAAAATAGCGCTGGCGTTTCTTTCTCGCAAAGCAACGGTTGATTGTCGATTGTGAGACCATTGCTTTTAATTCGGTATCGTCGGCTACGCGAATCCCCGGCCGTTGTGGCTCGGGGTCTTTGCTCTTTCGGGGCGGTTGCTCTATGAGCAGATGCTGGAGGTGGTGGCCGGCCCGCAGGCGTTGGCTTGGGACGGCAAGGACCGCGCAGGGCGCTTGGTGCCGCTTGGGATGTATCTATTGCATATCCAGATCAGCGGGGATGCTCGGCAACAGAGCTTGCGGCATATCGCGTCGGTGGTGTATTAGCCGGCAAAGTCAGTGCGCCAAAAGATGGTGCAATTCCTCGGGCAATCCCAGGTAGAGCGAATCGGGGAAACCGTCGCGGTATTTGGTATTGCGCACGAAATCGACCAGCCACTCGGCGGAGGCGTCGTAGAAGGACGTAAAATAAACATAGCGCGTCTGTTGGCTCGCGTTCTTTGACGCGGAGTGCAGGCACATGGCGTTGAAGATGATCAGGTCGCCGTCATTGGCACAGACCTCGATGCCTTCGTCAGGGTCGATGCTGGCGACGCCGATCGGATCCTTCTGCAGCTGTTGCCGCTGCTCCTCGCTGCGGGGTTCAGCGTTGGCCGCATAAGTGAGTTTGTGTGAGCCGGGGACCAGCATAAAGGCACCACCGCCCGATTCTACCGTACTGCAATACTGTAGTAGCTGGTAATAGATCCGCCGTGGCGTCGATTCGTATTCTTCCTTTGTAAAGGGCGCGTCAATGTGCCAGCCGCTGGGACCGTAGGGCGGCGGTGTCGGGTCGGTGCGGCTGAGGACCTGTTCGCGCATGCGTAGGTTCGCGAGGTCGGAGCCGAGCAGCAAGCGGCCCAATTCAATGGTTTGAGGATTATTGGCGATCTCGGGCATGATATTCCCGACGATCGGGTGGCGCAGTTGGCGAATGCCTTGCTCGTCGTTGCGGTAGATGCGGGCTTTGTCGGTATCGGCCCAGGTTAGATTTTTATCCGGCAGGTCGCTGGCTACTACCGCGTCTATATGGGCGCGAATAGCCGCGGTAGTTTGGCGGTCGAGATAGCCGGGTATTATGGTATAGCCCTGTTGCGATAATTCGTTGAGGTGCCGGTCGAGGTTGTGGATGCTGAGAGAATGTGTGGATGCCATTGTGCGGCTCCTGATATTTGCTCACCTGAAATGAAGTTTACATACATTATGTGCAAGCAATTATAGATATATAACGGGCATGAGATCAATGGGTATTAAGAAGGAATAAATATGAAACTGGTGCGATTGCAGGACGATCAGCGGGATTTTTTCGATCAAAACGGCTATCTCGTAGTGCCGAGTGCCTTAGACTCGGAGGAGATCGAGCAACTAACAAATGTCAGCGACCGGATGGTCGCAGAGTTTGTGCGGGAGCAGCATCCGGATGCCAGGCCGCACTATGTGCAGCGTCGGCCGGGCATTGTTGAGGCGCGGGAATTCCACCCCTTGATGGCGCATTCGGCGACGGTGCCTTTACTGGTGCAATTGCTCTCGGCGAATATCCACCTACATACCACCGCGATCATTTACAAATACCCGCAGGACGATGCCGGCGAGACGCCGCAGCGCGGTTGGCACCGTGATATCGGCATGACCGAGGATCTAGGACACGGGCATCTAGTGCGGGCCGGCATCAAGGTCGGCTATTGCCTGACGGATTTTCCCGAGCCGCGCTCGGGTTTTACGATGTTCGCGCCCGGCTCACACCGACTGCCGACGCCCCTGCCGATTCCCAAGGGCGGGGTCGATCCAGAAAATGCGGTCGATCTCTGTCTTAAGGCGGGTGATGCGTTCTTGTTCGAAAACCGCGTGTTTCACACGGCGGCCCCGAATCTGAGTCAGCAGACCTCAAAGGTCGTTATTTTCGGTTATAGCTATCGCTGGATAGGCGGCAGCCGTGACAATATGAAATTGGTGCAGCCGGGCGAAGAGGTGCTGGCCCAGGTCGACGATATCCGCAAACAGTTGTTGGGCGGCTCGTGCGATGCCTTGATTGATTGGGCGAAGCAGCAGGGCATCGCACGGGAGCCGTTGCAGTGGACGATGGAATTATGATCGGGTAGACAACCAAGATGGAATTGCCCAACGCGTTGGAGGATGAAGGGGAGAAGGGCTTCGAGGAGGTCGAGGAAGAGGCGCCGATCACCGCGGCAAAGAGTTGTCGCGTGAATACGGGCATGGGCCTTAGATGCTCTTGGGACTAGTTATTTACTGAATTGTTGATATAGATCACAGTATTTAGCCAGATTGTCCGATATATTAGTCTTGCAGGCGTTATGGGATTGACGGGCCGTCTTTCCTCGCCATATCTCGGTTAAAATAGGTCGAAATATTTCACCATTAAGTCCTTTAATGAACGCACTGCTTATCTAAAAACGGATAAAATTACCTGTAAGTCCAGCGTTGTCTATTTTTGTTTAAATACATGCTTAATGTTTGTTTAAATATTTGTTTAAGTCAGTATATTGTGGTTATTTATGAATATAGTAGTA
>Ga0233439_10004449_pt1 | contig 13543 bp, 11 predicted proteins | sample SI_123_September_6_FD_182713 | JGI IMG/M metagenome (GOLD analysis project Ga0233439, IMG submission 182713) | Seawater microbial communities from Saanich Inlet, British Columbia, Canada - SI_123_September2016_100_MG | ecosystem: Environmental > Aquatic > Marine > Inlet | place: Canada: British... | reverse complement strand
TGATCATCCTGGATATTGATAGTTTTTAGACTCATGTTACCTCCGGTTACTGAATGAAAATATGAACGATGGGTATTTTTGATTGTATCAGGGTAACTTACCATGTGATCGACCTGATGAAACCGATTAGCAAGGGATTCCCAGTCAGTACATTCTATTGAATTATAGCATCATCAAAGATTCACCGAGACAACGCTTAAGACTGGTTCATTATGCTAGATTCCTATTGTTCTTGAGCCTCACTCTTCTGCTGTTTCCTCCACATTTCTGAGTACTCCCCTCCGAGCTTCAGCAGCTCTTCGTGACGACCTCTTTCCATGATCTCCCCTTGTCGGAGAACAAGGATTTCATCAGCGTCAATGATCGTCGAGAGACGGTGAGCTACAATCAGTGTTGTACGTTCCTTGGAAACCTCACGCAAGGATTCCTGGATTTCCTTCTCCGTGTGAGAATCCAAGGCCGAGGTCGCCTCATCAAAGATCAGAATTCGTGGGCCCTTGAGAATGGTTCTAGCAATCGCAACCCGTTGTTTTTCTCCTCCGGATAGCTTCAGGCCACGTTCGCCCACCTCGGTTTCGTAGCCCTTGGGCAAACTCTCCACAAAGCCATGGATCTGGGCCAATTGCGCGGCTTCCTGCACCTGTTCCCAAGGTGCCTCTGGGTTCCCATAGTGAATGTTATAGGCAATCGTGTCGTTGAACAGCACGGTATCCTGAGGGACCACTCCGATCACTTTGCGCAAGCTCAATTGACTGACATCTCGGACATCTTGCCCATCGATAGTGATTCTCCCCTGATCGACATCATAAAAACGGAACAAGAGTCGTGAAATCGTTGACTTGCCAGAACCACTGGGGCCAACAATAGCGACAGTTTTCCCTGGTGGCACCTGGAGGGTGATATTTTTCAGAATCCCACGTTCCTCACTGTAGCCAAAGGAGACATTCTCGAAGTCAATCTGACCCGGGCCAACCTTCAATTCCTGGGCATTCGCAATATCTACTACGTCCGGCTTGTGCTCCAATAACTCAAACATCTTGTCCATGTCCACTAGACTGCGTTTGATTTCTCGATAGACCACCCCCAGGAAATTCAGCGGTAGGTACAGTTGGATCAGGAAGGTGTTGACCATCACAAAGTCACCGATCGTGTTGTCTCCGCTGATCACCCCGGCAGCAGCCATCCACATCACGAGAATTAATCCAACAGCCACAATTGCACCTTGCCCAAGATTCAGTAACGACAAGCTCGTCTGACTGGTCACGGCAGCCTTTTCATAACCAGCTAGTGCCTCATCATACCGGCGATATTCATGTTCCTCGTTGTTGAAGTACTTGACCGTCTCAAAGTTCAGAAAACTATCAATCGCCTTGGTGTTGGCTTCCGAATCCTTTGCGTTCATTGTTCGTCGAAACTTTAGCCGCCAATCCGTAATGATTTGTGTGAACAGGACATAGGCCACGATCGTACCAGCTGTAGCTGCCGAGAAGCGCCAATCAAACTGCACAAAAAGAATCACCGTGACCATCGTGATCTCGATCAGCGTTGGCAAGATATTGAAGAGGATAAATCGCAGCAGAAATTGTATTCCCCCCACTCCTCGCTCAATCACCCTCGAGAGTCCTCCTGTCTGCCGTTCCAGATGAAATTTGAGCGATAGTTGATGCACATGTCGGAAAGTGGACAAGGCAATCTCTCGCTGAGCGTGCTGAGACACTCGGACAAAAATGAAGTCTCGAAATTCCACAAAGGCCTGCTGGAGCAAACGGGCACCTCCATAGGCGAGGATTACTCCGAGAGGAAGGACCAGCAGAGCCTCCTCAAGCGACAGTTGATCGACTGCTTCCTTGTAGAGAAACGGCACATAAACTGTCACTACCTTGGCCAGCGCAAGACTCACCAGCGCTAGAATTACTCGAAATTTGAGATCCGGACGGCCTTGGGGCCAGAGATAGACAACCAAGGACTTCAAGGTTCGCAGGTGATTTTTACGTTCTTCTGAGCCAGTCGGTTCAAAAGAGGAGGTGCTGAATGATTTCATTAGTGAAATTCAATGTTCCCCAACAGAAATTAAGCTCGTAGGGGAGTTTTACGATTAGTTTTTGCTGTTTGCAGACGAGGTCGCCAGTCTGGACTGAATAAGCAGAGAGCCATCCCAATACCGGTCACAAGTAATCCAGCGCTGACTCCTGCAAAAACCACTTGGATCGGCCAGTCCATCCAAACCGCCACAAGGCCCACCAGGGAAATAGTCAGGAAGCGTACAACACCAACACAGATCGGCAGCAACAACCGCCCAGTCCCCTGGCTTGCGAAGTAAAACGCCTGACCTGCACCAAAAAACCCGTAGAATGGTCCGGCAATCGCCAAATACAGCACAGCTACCTCATAGGCTGCCTCATCTACCGTGAACCAATCCAGCCAAAGTTTTGGAATGACTGCCACCATGACACCAATTACGCCTGTTACCAGAAACGCAATGCTGCCTCCCGCCCAAGCTATGTTGTGGGCTCGCTGAAAATTCTGAGCACCAACGTTTGCCCCAACTCCAGCGGTCAGAGCCGAACCAACTCCAAAGACCAGAGGTGTGAGCATCAACTCCAGTCGACTTCCCAAACCATATCCAGCTAGCGCCGCTGCTCCAAAATGCCCTAAAATTGCCGTAACCACTACCACACTGAAGGCAACGGTGACGTTGTTGATCAGGCCAATTCCACCAACACGCATTATATCAATGAAAAAAACCAACCTTAGTGGGGATGGTTTCAGTTGAAGAAGACCTTTGCCTAAATAGAGACGACTTGCCAGAAAAAGGGCCATTCCAGCATGGCAGATAATCAAGGCGATTGCCGGACCAATCACTCCCATCCCAGGGAAAGCTCCCCAACCAAGGGTGAATGCGCCAGAAAAGAAAATCTGACAGCTGCAGCCAACGATGAACATCCTGGCTAGTGTAAGTGTGTCCCCACTCCCTCGGAAGACGGCAGCCAGAATGTAGAGCATCCAGGTAACAAAAGAGCCGCCAAATGCTATTTGGGCATAGCTCACGGCTCCAGTCAGTACTTCACCGGCCCCTCCCATTCCTTGAAAAATCTCTTGTGGGAAGAAACCCAAGGTCAGAACGAAAAGCAATGACATGCTGATACCAATCACCACAGCATGCCAAGCTAGGGCACTCACTTCACTGAGCGCACCTCTCCCAAGCGCTCTGGAAATAGCAGAAGTCACCCCTCCTCCAATTGCTCCAGCTGCCATGAAGACGATCAATGTTTGAAAAGGAAACACCAGGGCTAGGCTCGCCAATGCCACAGTTCCCAAATCTGCGACAAACCAGGCATCAAAGAATGTCACTAGGATCGTCATTACGACACCAAGTACATTTGGCCCAGCCAATTTCCAGAGCATATAGGAGATTGGACCATCCAACAGAATGGATAGTTGGTGAGAGCTTTTTGGTTGGTTCATTCCACCTGCATTGTAGATGCGTTCTTGGTATACTCAACAGGCAGAGGAGGGCTACTTTACCAAAAGGAACGATGCTCTAGCTGTATTCAGAAACAGACTAATCGGAAAAATTAAGAGGAGAAGTGTAGAGTTAGTTACGTCAGGTTGACTAAAACCTTTCCTGAATTACAAGGGTGAACATTGTAAGACATCCAAAAATTACTGTTATGAGAATGATTAGCCAGAACATAGACACGAGGGCTTTGTCTCGCATTAACCATTTCAGATAAGTATTTGAATGGATCCAGAGAAATTTCACAATCTCTGACCAATGGGATTTGTGAGGCTGTCCCAATCCGTTTCTGACTAGGGTGGGATGGATACTGGCCGAGTTAGAGAGTTCGTCACCAGAACTAATCAGGGGGACCTTCCCTTGCTTACCTATCCCTAATCTATCATGTGCTAGCTTGTCGCCGATAACTGCGCATGAGTAGGATGGTAAGCCAGCAGATGATAAAAATCGTGAAGGAAGTCAATAGCCAGAAATATAAATAATATGAACTCAGTGAACCATCCTTGCCAATGGAGTAGCCAAAGATAAAGACTCCCCAAAATGCGGTGATCATGAGCCACAACTTGATCAACTTATTCGCCTTCATCACTCGATTCTCCTCAAAAAAGTCCAGCCACCTCGGTGAGGCTGGTCATCGTCAAAAAATGTTTCTGTGGATAATTCTTGCTTCACAAGAACGCATATAAAACCGAGTAGCCAACATAGAGAAACAGCAGCAGTCCTAAGAACGTCCGAGTAAATTTCTTCATGGAGTCCCTCTTTCAAAGAATCGAAAGAGCCAACGTCTTTTCATCTAGTGTGGAACTACATTCGTGGGTTTTCCTAAAATGGATTTCTTCGGTCTAATTCAGTTAGGGAAGGAGGTCATAAACGGCGTGCGCAATATATTTGTTCGAGACCTTCCTTTCTCTATCTTGCCTACAGGAAAACCAGTATCGCAAGAGTTTGCTCGAACCGAGCGTGTGTCATTAGGAAACCACAACTAACTGCCAATTTTGTAGCAGGCCATGTCTTCTACTTCAACCAACAGCATAAAATTTTTGAATCCTATCTGTATCTTTCAGTCCTTACAAACGGAAGCGTGACAAAAAATTCCAGATCAGCTCATTGGTCCCAAAGCCTGCGACTTGAAGATCGAACCAAACGTGTTCTCCACCAATTACTTGGTAATGCTGCACTTCAACACCTTCTTGCCCTCCAGCATAAACAAAGGAGTGTACCGTCTGTCTGCTGCTTATCGTTGTTTCCTTAGTAGGTGAGGATTGGGTCCGATTAAAATCAACCCAATATTCAATCACATCTTCCGCAGACACATAACCACTCGAATTTCCTTTTGGATTAGAGATATTGTTTGCTGCGTAGTAGGACAGGGTATCGTCTTGGGTCCCATGCAACGTAATAACTGCAGTTGGCTGAGGTGGCTGGCATAGATTACCGATATCGGTCAGCATGGTTCCGGACACAGAACCGATCGCAGCAATCCGTTCTCCACGGTAGCAAGCAAGGCCAAAAGCGAGCATGGCGCCATTCGAATATCCGACAGCATAAACTCGTTCTTCATCGACTCGGTAGGTCGCGCTCAGGTTGTCAACTAACGACTCGATGAATCCGAAGTCATCCACCGTACTTTTGTTGGTTGCAGATGGTGGAGACGGGTTCCAGTGAGGAGAACCGTCGAGCAAGGATCCTTGGGGGTAAGCAAGCAGGAAGGTTTGCTCTTCTGCAAGTTGGCGGAAGTCGCTTGTCAACAAATGGTTGGCGGCAGAACCTCCGTATCCGTGGAAGTTTAGTAGTAGCGGCACAGCTCCCGTTTCTTCGTAAGACTTCGGCACATAAACCAGAGTTTCCCGGAGGACGCCACCATGGTTCAATTCCAGCCTTGTGGTATCTGGAATGTTGACATTCGAGGAATTTTTTGAATCGTTCGAAACGCTACAGGCCCAGAGTTGAATACAAATAAGTAGGGCAGTCATAATTTTGACATAATGGGCCTCGACAGATCGATTTGTAGGGTCTCTCATTCCGTTAGAATTTTGCATAATTCTCTGAGCAGAGAAGCCCCATCCCCGCTCCAAGCACTACCATGCATACATGCGAAGGTTGTGGGATTTGTAGACGCCAATTTTTCAATCAGCATGGCTGTATTTTTTGTGTAGGAGAAATCGTCCATTGCCTGACGAAACGCTTGGCTAGGTCCAAGAATGTCTGACTCTGTGAGTGGGGGATCACCGATACCTCCCTGTGTGAAAAGGTCGCCACACAATAGCGTCTTTGTAGTTTGCTCTGAAAGAAAGCCACAATCCCAGCCGTGAGGTAGGTGTGGAGTGTCGTGCCATTGTAAAGAATGAGACCCTAACGATAGAACTTCACCATCGGTCAGTGCTCTAGGTGGCCGGTCTGCAATATCCTGTACAGACACCATTGCGGCTACGACACTACAAACAGGCTCAGCTTGAGGTGCCACTGCAAGCCACTCATTCAGGGACCCACATTCATCTGCTTCCACATGTGAGAAAGCAACATAACGGATCTTCTCAACAGGCATTACACTAGCTACCGCCTCTTTCACCAGTGGAAACATTTTTCGCAAACCTGTATGGAACAACAATGGTTCATCATCTCGAACCAGGTACTGGTTAAAAGAAAATTTATTCCCTCCACCAAGATCAACAGGAGTATTAATCCTGTAAATACCGTCAGCGATTTCGTAAACGTTTGTGCCAGATTCCTGGTTGGTAACGGTCATTTTTTATCCAAAAAGTTGGTTTCAAATACCTTGCTTAAAACTCTATATCGATAACCAGCAAACAAGCCATATCTTCGTTGTCAGTTTATGGAAACGAATAGATGATTCGCGGCCATTTAATGCTTTGCTGATTTATTACAGTGTATCGAAATGCTGGCTATGAGATTTTATCCATAGAGTAGATCGTATCGACAATGTTGTACTTGGCATCAACCTCAGCGGCCTCTGGTGACGACATCATTGCTGTGAACATTCCCATATCTGTGACGTTCATCAACCCAACTGCCTTGTGATCATTGATCTTGGCAATCTCCCACTCAGAAACAAATTTTTGCATTTCTTTCTCAAATTCACCGACCATGGCTTTGAATTCTTCGAACGAACAATCAAAAGTTGTGATCACACAAATATTCATTACGATTCTCATCTAATTTTTACGCTGAACAACTACCTCTAAACCCTGAAAACACCGATTCAACAATCTTTGATTTTCAGAGCTTGGCCCTGATAAATACATCCAACAATACGAGGCATGTTCTTCAGGTAAAAATGTTCAACTGGTTTCATTATAAAACGTTGTGAGCAAATGATGCTTTCGATAGGTCGATTCAACTGACACCCATCCCCAATAAAATTTTGAAATGGATTCATAAATTCCTGCCAACTCGCTACTTTTGGATCAGGAGAAAGACCATGTTCCAAAAAATGGAAACGACCTCCAGGTTTTAGCACCCGCCAAATTTCACTCATTGCTTGCTGTACTGAGGCAATGCTACAAAGAGTGAATGTACTGACAACACAATCGAAACTCTCACTTTCCATAGGTAAAGATTTTCCTTCCAGTTCGTGCTGACAAATCGGAATATTTGTCTGCGCAATGCGTCTGGCTGCCTTCGTGTGCATCTTTGGATTATTATCCACGGCATGTATCTCTTGAACAGTCTCAGGGTAATGCAACAGATTCAGGCCTGTGCCGAACCCGATTTCTAAAACTCGTCCATGCGTCTCTCTTACGCAGTAATTCCTAAGAGGCTCTAACTCGCTGCTGGAGAGTGCCCAATCACAGAGGCAAGGAAATAGATACTGGGAGTACAATTTCTGGAGCATTACAAGTGCTGAAGCTTTTCAAACATGCTGATCCTGAAGACTAAACAGTCTCATTCCCAAGAATCAAAGACTAGCTTAGGCATAGGTGGGGGTGGTGCTTTCAAATCCATACCATGAAACTCTGCCGCTTTTTGTTTCATTTCCTCAGGCATTGATTCCATCATCTTTCCCCAACTAGCCAGTGGATCTCTGCCCTCTAGAGTAATGATGACAAAGTCACCGCCTGGGGTTTCCTGCAGAAAAGATCTCTCGTGCACGCCTACCTCATCCCGGACTCGGACAGTTTCGGCCCGACCAGGGCCATTAAAGCCTTCATCCAGAAACTTTTGCCACTCCTCTTTTTTGCCCGGTAAGATTGGTAATGCCATTGCTATCATCGCCATTTTGAAACTCCGTGATTTTTGACTTCAATGCATAAAGCGAATCTCGCTTACGTAAGCCGCTAAGCAGAACATAGTGGCTTTGCTATTCCGTTGTTATCAACCAATTGGTAGTCTTCAGTCAAGACCTAATCTCGCCTTGGAGCCTTAAATCATCGGAGAATCTTTTTCCAAAAAGAGTGCTTGGTTTCGACTTCCGCTTTGTGACTAGTTCGGATAACTATTCGCAGTTCTTTCAAATTTCTTGAATTCAATTCTAGGAGTGCAAGCCATGAAACTAGTACGCTATGGGGCCAAGGGTAAGGAACTACCCGGTATTATTGACAGTGATGGTAATCTACGATCTCTAGCCGGCCTGGTCAACGAGGAGAGTGAGCAATTTCTCTCAGACAAGGGCCTTGCGGAACTGGGTCGTATGAATCTTAGCAAACTCCCGCTGGTTCCTGGTAAACCTAGGTTTGGTTGTCCTGTTGCCAACGTCAGCAAGTTTGTGGCAATTGGCCTGAACTATACGGATCACGCCAAGGAGACCAACTCTCCAATTCCCAAAGAGCCAATCATATTTATGAAAGCCCTAAACTGTCTTCAGGGGCCAAACGATAACGTGATGCTCCCTCGAGGATCGGTCAAGACTGACTGGGAGGTCGAATTGGGGATCGTGATCAGCAAAAAAACTCGCTATGTCACCAAGGGAAACGCCTTGGATCATGTTGCGGGCTATGTACTGGTCAATGATGTTAGTGAGCGCGAATTTCAGGCGGAGCGCGGTCCCCAGTGGGACAAGGGCAAGGGTTGTGACACCTTTGGTCCAGTTGGACCCTATCTAGTGACTCGTGATGAGGTAAAAGACCCTCAAAATCTGGAGCTTTGGCTAGACGTCAACGGCAAGCGGATGCAGACGGGCAACACCAGGACGATGATCTTTCCTGTGAAGGAAATCATCAGCTATGTCAGCGAATTCATGACCTTGTTTGCCGGTGATATCATCACTACCGGCACGCCTCCTGGAGTTGGTTCTGGCATGAAGCCTCAGGTTTTCCTAAAAGCAGGTGATGTGATGACCCTCGGCATCAGTGGCTTGGGAGAGCAGCGGCAGACGGTCGTTCCCTTCAAGCTATAGGGCTGTCTTTTGGGTTGACCAACACCCAAGAAAACAGTTTTGATCAACCTTATAGTGATACAGTCTTTGATACATGACTAATGATGATGGCAATTTCAATGCGGGTTGGGTCACATTTATGGGTTAATGACAAAGACTGTGGACTTGTCAATTAGATTAATAGTTGCGCGTCAAACCATTTAACAATTGATTGTAAACACTGTCTTCAAGGATGGTGAGCATCTCTTGACCAATTGCTGTTTCACTGAGCTTAGTTTTTACGGCTTCAGGCGTACTCGGAAATTCATCATTCCCTGAGGCATGATCCTTAATCCCCCGATACTCCACCAACAGGTTCATCAGAAATTCTATGCTCGCACAAGACGGATCAATACAAGTGCCAGTAATAACACCATTGACTGCCTCAGTATTTTCGGGATGGCGATACCAGGGGTACTCACCAGCCATTGCTTCCCAGGTCAATCGTGTAAGAGTGCTCTGGTTCCAATTGCATCCTGCTGAAGTTTCTTCTCCACAACCTGTTGAGCTAGCCGAAAACTGATCTGGATAAGCACTTGTGTAGCCGTAGTGATGCCAAAGGTGGATTGCTTCTTCCAGCAATACTTCTTCAACTCCATTTACTCCTGCATCACCCGAAGCCGCGGACAACCATGAGTGCTTTACGCCCATGTCTTTTCCTAAGTACTCACCCAGGGCACTAATGATTTCTCCTTCCAATGCTTCATTTGAAGAACTCATCATGTTCATCCACGTTCCTGTTGAGCGAGTCTGAAGCAAATTGACGACACCAGTGTCATCAAGGTAACCATCTTGGTTATTATCTAAGATTTCAGCAAGCAAATCCGCTTGTCGTTGTGTCAGTGCTGTTATATCCAATCCAGCAGGAAATGAGTCGTTACTGTTGGCAACCAATACTCCCCCAACTAGTGAACATTTCTGATAGTTGTACTGATTAAGAAGATTGACAGCCTCTGTACCAATTTCTTGGCTGAGCGAAGAGCAATCCAAAACTATTGGTTGGGTAATTTCATTTCCTGTGCTACCTGCCAATTCACTGTTAGGCCCTTCTTCGGCAGACTGGCTGGAGTCACTGTCAGAATCGCTGGTTGAGTCAGTTAATCCAGCCACTGGACTCAATTCTGTCAACACACTGTTACCACTAGCATCTTCACCGTACATGACATATTGGAAAGTGACAGGTTCACCAAATTCATCCGCCAACTCTAGTAGTTCTAGCGTGAACTCTGGCTTTTGAGTCACCTCAACTACTTCGCTTATTTCAAACCACTCTTCACCAGTTTCAAGATCATTTAAGTTAAAAGCGTAGGTGAAGAATTGAAGCTTATCGTTAGGCTTCAAAGTTTCTGTTGTTTTGTCGATCAGAATATATCCTTCTTCATCATCTTCATCCCGGAACTGAAGTTTGTATGTTTGAATGCCATATTGGGTAACTTCACTGTTCTCATTGACCACCAATCGGAGCAACGCGTAGTCTGCAGGAAAATCATAGCCCAACGCTTCATAGTCCTTTCCCGAATCGTAGTAATCAATCTCCCCAACATAAACACTGTAAGTCTGCCCATTTTCTTGGTATTGATCTTCAAAGTAGAGGGGCATGAAGATTGATTCATCAGCGTTCACTTTGATGGTATACCAGCGCTGGTCCCACTCTGGAGTGAAGTATTGGCCTTCTACCTGAGTTGGATAAGCATTCAGTTCTGCAATTACAGAAAAGTAAGTTCCTTCCTCATACTCTTCTGAAATCCCATAGATGGTTCTCACCAAACTGAGGTTAGGATCTTTAAAAGTTGCCAAGGCTCCTACTGTTGCTCCACTCACACAACTTCGGGCATTTCGATTGGTTTTCACTTTAACAGTATTGCGCCGATCTCCGATCAGGAAGGGTAGGTATCGTGCTGCTCGATTACTTCTTTCTGTAGAGAGTCCGTCCTCACAAAGAATGGATGAGTCTCCTTGCGCAGTAGACTCTCCTTCTGAAGCAGCACCCTCTTCTTCAGTCCAACTGGTGTCCCATTCTTCATCCCAATTTTCTAAGTCAAAACTTACATTGGCAGCATTAGTCTCTGTTACATAATTTGCTACTGTGGGCGCTGTTGTATCAGAAGCTTTCGCTGTACTGTAAACTTGAGCAAAATTGACCCAGTTTTCACTAACTCTCAGTGAGTTGTAGTAATCCGTCAGGGCCCCAATTGGCTTTACTGCATTTTCAGGAGCGTCAATAGCAACTCCCCATGAGTTAGGACGAGTACCGTCTTCTTTGCTGTAGACAACATAATTATCAATCGCAGCAATCAACGATTCTAAGCTGCTCTTTTGATCATCCTCAGTCACTCTCTGCTTAGTCAGATGACTCATATGCTTCAAATCAACAGAGGAGCGGGTACCTGATTGGGCTGATTTCCCGTATGCTTGAGTTTTTGATGTACTATTGTTTAGAGCACTGATAACTGTCTGATCGCTTACCTGCAGTTGCTCGGTTAAATTCTCTAGCACTAAGTCCAACTGATTGACCACATCTTCGTACTTGCTTAGGTCCACCAAAGAAAGCGTCTTGCCTGAATCTTCGTAGGGATGGGAACCTTTAGCTACAAAGTTATCAATTATACTTTTGGCTGCTGCTGTAGCATTGTCTGCGACAGCGTAGGCCTCTAAAGCATGTTTCCAATTCCAGCCATGGCCAGGTTCTAGTTCCTCAGAAGCCAGCAAAAAATCAGCCTTACCTCTAACAACTTTTGCCACTTCCAAAGTCGCCATTAAGCAAGAGTCAAAGCCGATCACATCGTAAGTTTGGGTAGCCGTAGCTAATGAATCCTCAATTTCTTTAAGTTGCAAAGGATCGTTGTTAAAGTTTTCATCATTCCCAAAGCCCTCAAGATTGGCCCCGTGGTCCCAAAATACGAGCATTCTCTGATCAAAATTGGTGTATGAATCCAAAAAACTCAGAAACAGCTTCAACGAACTTGCATCACCCATGTGGGCTTGAGGAGCCACATAAAGGTACTCGCTTTCAGACTCGTTGCTAAAAACGCCATCCAAAGAATCGTTTCGAATCTGGTCTAGATTGGCAAACCACATTCCTTTCCAGTTAGAAGCTCCTCCAAAAGCAACTATTACTTCTAAATTATCTAATTCTGCACTTGTAGCAGCCACCATTTCTTTGAAGTCGATTGTGCCTGCTCCATTATTCCCCTCCAAGTCACTACCGACCATGTAAACTGCGAGTAATTTTTTTCCTTTACCATCAACCGCAGATGGTATTAGTGTGGGGAGCGCACCAGTGCTAGATGCAAACCCCTTCAAACCAGATCTAGGCTGAACTGTAACTATGTTGGGCTTAGTAGCTTTTGTTCCCGATTCACTACTGCTATCACCTCCACCACAGCTTGCTAAAATCAGTAGTAGCAAAGAGAGACCGCAGAATAATTGACTTTTTTTCGGTATTTTCATGTCTTACTTCAGATCAAAATAATTAGAAAGAACTGATATCACTTTGAGCAATAGATTGAAAACGATAATTTGCGATAGGCATTTTACTTATTGGAAATGCGTATTCAGAATTATTTATTAAATTATATACAGTTGGATCTTGCTGCTGTAGTTTTGATTTTGTATGTGGGCACCACTCAGTTTGAGCTTTCTGGCGTCCAGCCTCAGAAGCATGCATACCAAAATTAGAACTGACTGCCCAATAAATGTATTCTGTGATCATAGTTGCATAGTCAGCAGTATTGTCTTCGTAAAAGTACCATGCTTTTGTTGAGCCTCCCACCTTACCCGCATTTGAACAGTCAGAGTTGTTGTAAATCCAAGCACCATTTGTAAGCTGAGTTTGCCGGCGACCCCTGGCAACATCCATTGCCTTCGCAAGTAATGATGTTGATTCATTAGATTCACCAAATATCTCCGGATATACTTTCGAGTATCCAAATTGAGTAATCAAATGAAATATCTCTTCTATACTAGCGTCATGTTGATCCTCTGACTCATAGTTAACAGTTGTTTCAAAAGCGCCAAGTCCTGTGCTGTTACGCGCTAATCCCAACATTTCTAGGGGTTCCATTGATATTTCCGATTCATCTTCATTATACATTGAAACAAAAGCTTCTAACTCATTTATCTTTTTTACGACACAAGAATTATCAGCTTCTCCATTCTCATCATTATCAATGAGTTCTGCCATAACATTAGCTGCATGTATCAATTTTTCTTCACTAACTCCGGTCGTCGCTAAAATGTTTACACCAAAAATTCTTAGCCCTTTAGCAAATCCAGCTGATTTTGCAGCAGAAAATGACAGCTTGCTACCTGATGTAAAATTCACGTTTGAAACAGGAACGCTATTATAAATGCAACTGGAGGAAACAACTCCAATATTTTCACTGTTACTATTTTCTCCCAAATCACTATCATTTAAATTAATTATAGAATTATCTTCCGCAGTATTATTGTCATTATTGATTGAACTATCTCTTCCACTACAACTTGATAGAATCAGTAATAATATAGAGTAGAAACATAGTATTTTATTTTTATTCATATATCTCCAACAGGTTAATTAAATTAGGGTTATATTCTCTTTATTTTATGAAATTTATTTTTTAATTTACTGAATTTATTTTTTTCAATCTATTCCCCTAGCTACTCACTGGCCC
>Ga0233439_10004442_pt1 | contig 13551 bp, 7 predicted proteins | sample SI_123_September_6_FD_182713 | JGI IMG/M metagenome (GOLD analysis project Ga0233439, IMG submission 182713) | Seawater microbial communities from Saanich Inlet, British Columbia, Canada - SI_123_September2016_100_MG | ecosystem: Environmental > Aquatic > Marine > Inlet | place: Canada: British... | reverse complement strand
GCTTTTTTTTATTTTATTAAGCTTTTTTCTAACACCTGCCAAGGTACTACCTTCCGAATAGCCGCACAGCTTCCTGCCATAGACTTTTGAGTTTTTGCCTCTTCTTTGGCACGCTCTACCAACCCTGCCTGAAAGCCTAAAGCTGCAATGAGCCACAGAAGCATCTTTGGCTCCATAATGTGGTTGTAGACATATTTAGCACCTCTGTTTGGTACGTCTTGTCGTTGATAAGTTCCAGTTGTAGATTTTGAATCTAACCAGCCTAACCAATGTGCCTTCTGAGTACGATAACGATTATAGCCCTGTGTTCCGAAAGGCACTTCTTTCTCTGCTGGAAGACTCTCAATGAGTTCGATAAACTGTTCAATTGAATGCTCACTCATAATTTCTATATCTTTATGTACGTAACTTCAAATGCTTTACACGACCTGTATATTTGCAATCGATTTGAAAAAGAAAAGGCATCGCCCATTTCATAATGTTGAAATATGTCCAATCCACGGTCTAAACTTATTTTCCAGCCATTATCAGTAATAATATGCCTTGCATGTATGGAGTTAGTTTGATCAAACTCCCATGTAAATTTAACACCTACAGAAATAGATGAGTCTTTAATGTGTTCCAAATTAACTATTTGATCTTCACTCTTATATTCATCTTTTGTTGTAACTAAATGAACCTCAACCTCATCCCCTTCAGGTTTACCCTTTACAATTGTCTCTATAAATTCCATTAAATTTCTAACTTGATAAAATAAACGTATATAAGGATCTGTAATCGTTACTTTGCTTGCTCCACGAAAGTATGCAGAAAAAATAAGATCAAAAGAAACGCCCTTTTGATTTTCAAAAAAAGTTAAATGCTCTTCTTTTGCATTGTTACTTTTAGTAGATTCTGGAATGCTTTTAATATCTTGCCCCTGAGAAGGCTCGCCACTCTCTTCTGATTCATCCTGTGCATCGCCACTTTTCACTTTTTGACTATAATATTGAGGATATTCATCCTCCTCAAGCGTTGTAACACTGATAATTTCACCAGAATTATTTGAATAAGAAAAATTTACATCTGCATAAGTTGCGTCTATACGCATTAATTGATCTTTAACTCGCTTTCGACCTTCAATAGCAATTTGCAACATCTCCTCTATTTCACTTGCAGTGGCGCCACCATGTGGAAAAAGAATTTTCATCAAACCTGAAAACGTTTTATGAATACCATCCCTATCCCTAGTAGAGATATCAGAAGATAATGTAAAGAGCTCTTGATACTGATCTGAATAATCATGATTACGCATGGATCTTAAAATTTCAGCAATATAATCCACAACAAAGCCATAGCCAGAAGAAAACATCTCGCCTCTAATGATATCAACTTCCCAGCCTGGAATATACGAGTGGATCCGATCTAAAAAAGCAGAGTCATGATACTGCTCTGGCAGCTCATCAAACAAATCAGAGTGTTTAAGCATGTAAGGAACACTGTGCTGTGTATTGCCAACAAAAACCATAGAAGCCTCTGCACCCAAGGTCTCAACACCTCTAGAGAATGACTTATTAGCCATATAATTTTTCATAATATCAACAAGTGCTTTATTTGCTTTTTTCTTCTTTCCAGCAAACTCATCAAAAGACACAACATCCCAATAACCAACTAAACCTAATTTTCCTGATGAATTATTTACAAATAATTTAGGAACCGTCACCTCACCACCAGATATCAAAATACCGTGTGGAGAGAACTCAGAGTAAATATGAGATTTTCCTGTTCCCTTAGGACCTAATTCAATTAAATTATAATTTCTTTCACAAAAAGGAATAAGTCGAACAATCTGGATAAGCTTATTCCTTCTACCCAGCATCTCTGGATTGAAACCAATACTTTGAATCAATAAATCAATCCATTCATCAAGACTAAACTTTTTACGAGCATCTACATAATGATCATAATCAAAATGAGATAACTGGATTGGCTTTATTGTGGATAAAATCCACGGGGATGATTTCTTATCCTCATTAAATTCATACTCAATATCAGCGATACACCACACACCGCCAACTAAAAGCTTAGGGTGTTTTTTAACAGTTCCAGAGTCTATCAGTACCTTTTTAATTCCAAGATTTGCAAAAGTTGCTTCATACGCATCTGTCTTTTCATTAAGGCTAACACTTATTCTATCAATAATTTTATAGCGACCTTTTTCTTTAATTGTAGAGCGCACAAGTCCAGCTTCATTTCTATGAACATAATGCTTGCGAAGAATTTCTTTAACAGTCTCAATACCTGTTTGAATTGTATCCTCATCATTAGTAGCGCAATACTGACCAAGTAAATACTCCAGCACATAAGATGGCACAATAGCATTTCCCTTAACAATCTTAACCAAATCCTTTCGAACAACGAGTCCTGAAAAGTGCTCGTTAATTTTTTGATCTAAATCACTCATAAGTCTTCCTTGTTCATATATTTGTTATAAATCAAAATCAGTGGTAAATGAACGCTTTACCGAATATACAATTTTTTTATACTCTTTATAATGCGTTGTGTCTGGCTCTTTCTCCTCTAGTCGCAAGTGAACATCTTGATTATTTGCGTTATCAGCCTCTCTAGTCAACATTAACCTCACCTTTAATTCCCTATCTCTTGGATTTTCTGAAGAAAAATCAAATGCTAACTCATGGGAATCAGAAATTAATATATTGTCTTTAGTATATATCCCTACCCTTAATTTTCTTGGTTGCTTTTTATCCGATGAAGTATCAACTTGATACAACATAACCGATAACTGACCCGAGGTAATAACGTTATTGCCTGTTCGAATCACATCTCCTGTTCGTTTTTTATTAATATGAACAATAGGAATAACAATCTCTTGCAAAGACGCTCCACCGTGTACAAACCGACTACCTGCACCTTTAACCCGTAATCGATTAATTGACTTTGGAATGCTAACTTCAACATCGCCAGCTAAACCCAGTTCAGAAGATTTAAATATTTTGAATGCATTATCTTCTTTAAATTTTTTACCTATAACAAAGCGCCTATTTTTAAACAAAATTTCTTCAGCTTCAGATTTTGCGCTAGAAAAGTCACTCTCATCTATCACTTGATTTTGATAAATAAAGCCGTGATCAGCGGTGACTAAAATATTGCTAGCACTTGCACTTGTTAATGTCTTGATAATTTTTTTAAGCTCATTTAATGTTTCGTGTGATGCCTTAAAAACACGCTCTTCCGTATCTCGAGAATCCCCTGTTTTATCGATCAAATTATGATAAACATAAACCACGCTATTCTCAGATACTAAGGATTTTTTTTCATCTCTGTGCATATCGAGTAATTTCTTAGCTTGAATGACCGCACTATTCTGACTAACTCCACTTGCCAAGATTTTCCCACGATTACTAGTACCCTGAGAACTTTGGCCATCAACCAAAACCATACTAGAGTCATCATCCTTAATAGCCAACTCTTTATTTGGCAATAAGGCCGCCATGCCAAGTTGTGTATAACTAGGGAGCATTGATAAAGCTGGATCAATACTAGCATCAAATCGATCCTCTTGACGGATTAAGCTAACCAATTCAGCACCAATTTCGTAGCGCATCGCATCGGAGATAATCACGTAAACCTTTTTATTCTTATCTAAAAATGGCTTTACATAATCACTAAAGAAGTTTCTTTGCAATGCAACAGAGGGTGCATACCACTGATCAACTTCATCTACCTTAGTTTGCCAGAGATTATTAAGCTCTAAAAGATAATTATTTGAGTAAAAATCTTCTACAATTTTGGTTAAGGATTTCATTAACGAAGGCTGTCCTGAACTCTGAAGGTGATATATATACTTTCTGTACAGCTGATCAATCAAATACCAGGTCTGGGAATACTTTTTAATACCATCTGTCAAAGATTCAATACTAAACGTTGTATTGTCCAATTTTGAAATAAATTGTGCTGCAATATCAATCGCCTCATATAAATCATGGAACTTATCGTAGTAATGCCTTTGTCTGCGCTGACGCACATATTGTTCTACTTTTCCACTATGTATCGTCTTATTGGAAACATCTTGTACTAAGCCACTGATAATTTTTAGATCAACCAACTCAAACAAATCAATCTCGAGTAGGTCTGTATATTCCCGATTATTAAGATCGTCTTCTATTTTTAAAATATCAGCGCATTCTGCTGATAATTTTCTAAATGATTTTTCAAATTTACGACTATCCTTCCAGCGATTAACAAATACCTGTGCTTCTGAAGATAATGCACCTCCGCCATCTGTATGTTGCTTATAGCAGGATTCAAATAATTTAATATAAAAATCCTTAATACTTGGCACATCAGATTGATATTGAAAATAGAGTTGCATTTGCTCGAATAAAAAATCATCCAGATTACAACGCTCAATCAACTTAATCTTACTATCTTTGCCGTTAGATGATTCTTCTAATAATCTTTCTAAAACCGAATCTAATCGATCATCAGACGATGCACAAACTGAAAGCATCTTTAATTGTATTCTTGCTTTGGTGTCATTCTTCTTTAATAAAGCTTTAAGATCCTCTCTGCGCTTAGTAGCTTTGCAGAAATCAGAATGCTGTTTTAACAAATCAATATATTCAATCCCTAATCCAAGCTCTTCAGCCCAAATAGAGGCTTGATCAGTGCTAAAAACACAGTGAGCAAGCTGAATGTCTAGCAACCAATTATCAGTATAATCCGTAGGCTCTTTACCTTCACAATATAATAAAAATTTATCATCTGGCTGATCTCTTAAAATTTGATACTTTAATGCAAATTCATTATTATCGATTTCCAGTTTCTTAACGCCAGATAGCTCTAATGCCTCATACTCTTCTCGTAACTCTTTTTTTGAATCGTACCAAAATACGATTCGGTAACGATCAAATAAATTAGTCAGAGCTTTTTGTATTTTGTTTTCCATTACCGCTTTCTATTTACCACTCAAACCAGCAACCGTCTTCAGTGCCGTGCCAAATTTGTTGTAATTCACCTTTACCCCATCATCCAGATCAATTTCTACTTGTTCTGTGGCTAATGGATAAAGCACTTCATGTTCATACTCGTCAAGCTCTCTAAGAGTTTTACCTATAGTATCAATCTCTTTTAGTGCTTTGATTTTTTCACCAGCGCTTGATCCAGTGCTAATACTAACGGATTCTAATTGACTCTTATGAGATTCTAGTTTAGTGCGGAACTCTCGTAGATAATCATTCAGGATGATGCTCGCTGTGTCCGCTTGATAACGATGCATGTAGATCAGCACATTAAAACTGCCTTTAGCACTTGAGAACATCCAATAAATTGGGCGTTTTTTATATCTTTTAACATGATCCGTATAAAAGTCTTTTAAAAAGTATTTACGAATATCTTTACCAATAGATTCTTCAATGAAGCGTATATTTTGCTGATAATGCTCATCACCGAACGTAGTATGCACAAAACCATAAAAACGTTCAACGATGTCATCCGTAAACCAGTTGCCATCTAGTAGCGGGATAACATTGTCATCATCTATTTCAAATGTAGTAGAGCTTGGAACTTCTTGACCTATATTTGCAATCAACAGTCCATCACTATCAAGTGAGTATCTACCAAACATTACACCAACACCATAAGAGATAAACTGTTTCATAATCTCATCTGCTTGAAACACTAATACACCATCAATGATTTTAGTTTCATTTTTTAGTATCGTTATATCTTTTAGCTCTACATCAGGTGTTAATTCATCTTGTAGTTCATATATATCTATGAATAGTCTGTTTAGTTCTTCTTCGTTTTGGTGTAGAGTGTTGTGTTGTTCTTTCCAATAGTTACAGAAGTTAGAGTATGAAGTTTCTATTTTAGTGTCTGATTTATGTTTTATAAGTTCATTGTTTATAAAGTCCCACGATGTTTCTCTGCTATCCCATTCTTCTTTTGAGATGTCTATGTTTTTTTGAACAACTTCAATTAATGTTTGTTTTATTTCTAAGGATGGATAAATAACAGGAACAACAGCAATGTTTTCTACTTGAAAACTTATAGTTGGATTTATAATTTGTAAAATTTTATATCCAGCATTAGATGCAATTAATGCTAAAAAATAAAAAATATCTTCTTTTTTATCTGGAAATGCACTTGAACCATGAACATCCCAAATAAAACCTTCTGGATAATAACGAGTAGCTAATGAAGTTGAGCTAATATATGTCCAAGAGAAACAAGGCTTAAAAAAATATTCATAAAATTGATGTTTTCCTCTTGTAAAGTCTTTTCCTTTATTCTTAAAATTAACAACAAGCTCTTGATTGCCATACCATTTTCTACTTTCACCACCCTTGTTATATGGAACCCAAAAACTATTGTCATAATCAATTGTTTCTACATTTTTAGCATCTAATGTTAATTTTTGCAATGATAACTCTTGCCAACTTCTAACAAATTTTTCATTATTACCAGTAATAATACCTTGAAATAAAGTCGCATAATCATCTATCTTTTTATTTTCAAAAACTTTTTTCAATGGACTACTAACCCAATATGCAATTGGACTCGCAGGAATTTTAGAAAAATCTTCTTGTTTTGCTTTATATCTATTTTCAGGATTAAAAAACTCTTGCTCTTTCTCATCACTGCTTTTATAGTCTGTTAAGCGATAATATATTCCAGATCGGTTAACCAATGAAGACTTATTGAGTACAAATGCCGTGCTTTGGACAACCTCGCCACCAATAGAATCAAAAGCTCTAGCCCCCAGATGTAGCATGGTATCAATCTTATGGCTTTTAACCATTCTCTTTCTAAGTTTTTCATAACTACTCAAAAACATCCAAGAGTGTTGGTTGATCGTACCCATAAATCCACTTTTAATGGTTAGGTTTAAACACCGCTCCATAAACATTGCAAACAAATCTGACTTACTATCAGGGTAATTTTCTTTAGCCCAAGCGCCCAATCTGGCGTTCATTCCTTTACTACCCATATAAGGCGGATTGGCAACTACTACTTGGTACTTCTGGCTTAAGTAATCTGTTTGTTTTAACACCTGCAATACTTTTTTATGGGTTGAAGCTAAGAACAATTGTCCAGATAGATCTCTTTCATTAAGTATGGTTAACATCTCTTGTGCGTCTTTTACTCTCGGCTGGATCAAGGAGCCGAAGTTGTTGACTTCTTCAAACTGGACCAATGTCATTCTAAGTGGGTCAGTAAACAAATCCTGGCCAATAAATTCCATGTATTCTTTTAACTCATCTTCATCAATATGCACATTTTGTAGAATGCAGATGTTGGGTTGTATTTGTTTACGGAAGAAGCGCTTTTGTTTTGCTCGTGCTTTCATGGTTAAAGCAAAAGCTGCCAACTCTCCTGCACGCTCATCAATCTCAACACCAAATAAATTATTGGTTAGGATCTTCTCTGGGATCTCTGAGTGCTCATAACCCTCTTCTGCATAAATATCATAGAGTAAATCAAAAGCATAAGTAAGCATATGGCCTGATCCACAAGCTGGATCGCATATCTTTAATTCTTCTGGGCTGTTGATCTGTAGATAGTCCTCTTCCACTTGTTCAGGCTTGATGTAATACTTCATTTGATCAGCCAGCTTGGAGTTAGGGTTGTTAAGCAGCCACAGTCTGCCCAGTGAGTTCTCTACAAGATAACGTACAATCCAATGTGGGGTAAATAATTGGGTCGCTGCAGGGATATTTTCCGGAGTAACTTTTTTGTTCTTTTTCAACCCAGCAAAAACTTCATCTTTCTTCTCAGAGATATAGAATTGATACAGCCAGCCAATGATTTCTACATCTTGGCACGATTCAGCTGTCATTACCTCTCGTGCTGCAAAAATAACCGAACCATCAGAGAGTAAATCATCGGGCATTAACAGCTCGGTGTAATCAGTAATACGCTCAAATAAATAAGGCATTGACTGATGGTAATAATTACACACAGCCACCACTAAATGACGATACGCCTCAGATTGAGGATCACTACTAGGACTTGAGCCATTAATTAAAGACAAGACCTTATTCTTAACCTCATCAGACACCATAGACTCATCAATATAACCACTTTTAGCTTCTGCTAATATCTCAGGCTGACTTTGCCCTTCTACTGGAGATACAACGCCGATGCGAGTGTAACGATTGACATCCATAAAGCGTAGTGCACAAAATCGGTTAAACCAAATATAGGCAATTTGATCTACAACCTGCTCTTCACCATGCTTTTGAATTTGTTTTTCTAAGCTATCGACCGCATTTGACGCTTCACGACGAGCAGCACTACTAGCAGATAGAACGAGTTGTAATTTGGTCGAGACTTGTTCAATTAAATCACGGCGAGCGCCTTGAGCGAACTTTTTGAGTGCTGAGGTATTCATAATTATTTAAACCTGTATTTGCTTGCCGTCTTTAAGCTCTTTAAGCAAAGCTTTACGCAGATTCTCTAAATACTGATCAACATCGGATTCATTTGCAAGCAAGGCTTTATCATAATTAACCCGTACATTCTTTGTTGAAATATATTGAGGTGCAGGGGCTGGAATTGGCTGATCCGGCGTTAACTCTTTTGGTGCAATAAATTCAGCAAGCTTGGTTAATAAGTTTGGATAATTACTATCTTCAAATTGACGGATAGAATCATTAATCACCGCTATCAAGCTAGTATTGTCAATTTCATTTACTAAAGTCTTAAATGGAGTGCTTAACTCACTCCTCTGCTCTTGAGTGATGGACTCATAACCCTGTGTATTTTGCAATCTATTTTCTAAATTTAGAACTGATTGTTTAGCTTCTTTAGCTTTGGATTTAATTTTTATATCAATCTCTTTTTTTAGATTGTCCATTAAGGCTTTCATACCCCTAACCGTATCACCCTTAAAACACTTTGGATCATCCAATACTGTTTTAATTTCATTGAAACTCTTATTATCAATATATGAAATATTTGCTTGATTATCGATAACAAATTTACGAGCGTCTAGATATATCTGCTTTTGGTTTCCGTCCATAAATTTCTGAATAGGGTCAATCAGATCTTCCTTGGCATCAAGTAAATCCTCCTCATCTCTTAATAATTCTTTCAAATACCAAGCATATGGCTTATCTAACACTTGTTTCAAGTGATTCTGGATAACAGGTCTCAAACTATTTAAAAAAGGAAAATCACTAGATTGAGCCAATAACAAATTAAGATCACTTACAGTTTTCGTAAATGATTCACCCGTTTCATTACCTAGATTTTTTGCATCAATTGATTGTGGCGGCTGATCAAAAAAATCTTCGTAAAACTCTTTTAATTTTCTAACCTCAACTGGTGAAAAGTCAGCCTGTGGCTGGAGAATAATTTGAGAATAATTCCTAGTATTGGTTAACGCCTCCTTAAGATCTCTATCCTCAAGAATATTACTATCTCTCGTAACCTCAACCTTTCCCCTTGCGCAAAGCATGGCTGATATGCAAATAATGCCTGCATGATACCAACCATATGGCATCTTTTCAAAGCGCTCTTCTACCGATTTCAAGGTTGATTTAATACCCGTAGCATGATTACTTTGAATAAAAGAAAACACTTCTTGTTCTGCTTCTGACAAAACGGCAGCATCATTCCCAAAAAGCCCTTCCTGTGATTGATCTAAATACTGGGTGATATCACCTTCTCTAAATATACGCTCTGGGAGCATTTTTAAATTGATGTAGGTTTTTTTAATTAACTGATAAAAACCTTTAATAATTTTAGACTTAGGGTCTTCGCTAGTAATGTCTATAGTGTCACCATTGAGAACTAAAGCTGATCTGACCAATAATTCTTTAACTTGAATCACTACTTCAGCCTTTAGCTCTATATTTTGATTGCCTTTTTCGGATAATATTCTGGCAACTGCATCCTGCTGTGTATGGGAGTTATTTTGACGAATGTATTTTTCAGTTTTCTTATAATGCGTTATATTGCGTAACAATTTATCATCAGAAGGCATAATCACAAAAAGCTCTGAAAGCCCCATTGAGCGCATCTTAAAGGCATTGTGATTGCCAGAATCTTCATGAAATGGTGTAATTACATTGATAGACAGTTCATGCTCTCTGCCATGCAAATTATCATCTATTTTGCGTGTATATTTGTAATCTTGCTTGTTGTCTGGAAAATTAATTTTTGTGTCTTTAATGATATGATCAAAAATATACTTTTGAAGCTCATCAGCCACATCTGCATTTTCAACCTCTGTGCTTTTTATCTCCTCCTCAATGTCTTTTTCTTCATCGGTAAGATAATCATATTGATCGCCATTTCTCTGAATATAAGTTTGCTGCTCAAGAATGTTTAAGGCTTCTTCGATGTTTTTTCTCAATAATTTAATATCTTGATCAAAATCATCTAGTATTAATACACATAAATTTCGAATAGTGGATCTGAACTCTTTCACGTACTTTACTAAAAATAATGACTTTAAAACTCTAATTGCAAATGGATTATCAAGGTTATTTTCAGCTTGTAATATTGCTGTCTGAAATTGAGTCTTTAATGCTGTCCTCACCCCTTCAAACATATAGTCAAAAGTAGCCAGCTGCCCTATATTGTGATCAGAAATATTTACCGCAACCTGTTGAAAAACACCAAGCATTGAGCGTTCTCCAACTGAGCTATGCTTACCCTCGAATGCATTGTGTGCCGACAGACCCTGAATTGAAGATTGGAACAGGTCAAACTGATATGGAATAAAAGGATAGCTATGAATAAAATGATCTTTGTCAATAAAGTTACGATATGCTTTAGCCCCATCAGCGAAATCAAATAAAGTTTTAAAATTGTTTTGCTGCTGGTGGTAAAGGCCTGTTAATTCATCAATGCCTTTTTCATTTTTTAATAATAAACGTTTTTGTATAACTTCAGCCACATCCTGACTGGTTAACTTCATGCGATTGGAGAATCGTGCCTGAATTTTAGAAAAATCATTACCCTGCTGTTGAGTCATTTCACCTACGACAGAACTCATATCCTCTTGTGCAGTCACAATAACCCATGATTGGCCTTTACATTTAGTAGCCAAGCTTTCGGCTATAGTTTGTAAGTTGGTCATTAATTTAACATTGTCGGCAATATATTGACCAACCTCATCTACAAAGAAATTTAAACGAAAGCCTGACTCTTTAGTATTTATGTAATCATTTATTCTATTTGCAAAATCTTCAATTGATAAACTGTAATCACGTGAATATTTATCCAAAATACCACTAACAGGAGACGATTGATCAGTTACCTTGTTGTAAGCAGTATCAATCTCTGATGAATATCTTTTTGCACGCTGCCTTACATGCTCCTCCCACCCCTGTCCTGCAGTCTGTTGCACTTCAAGTTTAAACTTTTCAAGTAAACCTTCTTCATCTAAATCTCTTTCAAAATCAGCAATGTAAGCTTTTTTTCCGTAATATCCACACGCCTCATCAAATACTTTTGAAAATACAGCAAGAAGCGCATCAGTTTGATCCTTTGATATAACATCAGCTTTTTGATCAATATTGAATAAAATATTTTGTGAAGGAATGGAGGCTGCTTTTTTTATATCTGCAGTTAAAATCTCATTATTTCTTATGGTTGAATGAGACAAGAAAATATCAAGCGCCCTGTCACCTTCTATCATCCTGTTTGCAAGAACAAGAGATAACATCTTGAGTAGGTGTGATTTTCCAGAACCAAAAAAACCAGAGATCCATACGCCATTAGCATTCTCATAGTTGTTATACGCATCTAGAAATACGTCCAATCTTCCTTCAATCTCATTGGTAACCACATATTCATCTAGCTCCAGGCGTAAACTTTGATCATCATCTGCCTTAATCACACCTTCGATCGGCCTGTTTATCGGTTTTACAAAAATCTCTTTTAATGACATATAACTCCTTAACTTGTTGCTTCTACATGATAAATGTTAAATGCGCGATAATATTTATCATTACTTAATTTTCCAAATAAATTTAATGACGCACCCCCTTCTTGTGAGTGTGAGTACTCACCGGGGAAGAACATAACTGTCGGCTTTTCTTTTGCTGTTTTTTGTAGATTATTTAATATATTGTGTGATCGTATGTATGGAAAAACATTACCAACTCCAGAAACAAACATAACATCAAATTTTGAATCTTGCATCTTCTTATTAATTACTGGAGTTAACGCCTCTTCAACATCAAGAATAGATTGTAACTCTTCTTGTAGCTCTCTTTTTGACATTGATGATTCATTGTTTAAAAGCCACTCAAAATCACCCTCATTCTTAAGCATTTCACTAGTTAAGTCATACAAATTAATATCTAATATAGTGACATTAATTTGATCTAACTTACTTATTAAACTCTTTTGTAAGTTTTCCATATCATTAGAATCTTTTGGATTGTAAGGGCAAATAAAAAATGGAACTTCATTTCCTAAGCCTTGCATCTTAATAAACCTTTCACCAGATATCACTGATAATAAATGATCAAATCTATCTTTAATACTAGCATTCGTTAAATCATATGGCATTCTTGGTATCCTTGCAAAATAGTAGAATTCACTGGGAAAAGAAGCAAATCTTCGCATGTTTTTTTACAAATTAGCCTTACAACCCTTTCCGATAGTGTCGCAGGGTTAATGCCGCCCTCTTTATTTATAAAACCAACTTCAGTCATCATTTTGAATAGCACCTGTCTTAGCTTGTATCGCGTTGTTTCTGCAATTTTCTCAAGCTCTTCATGCCATTGCATTTTTGCATTAAAAAAAACATCAAAATCATCATGACTTAATTGATAAGACAATGTCAAAACCTTGTCCCTTATAACATCAATAGAAAAATCATAAATAAAGGGGTAGCATCTACAAACAGAAAGCCATAAGAGGTGTAACTGCTCTTGATCGTCCCCATCAACTAACAACTCTAACTCTTCATTATTTAACGTCTTTAATCTTGATAGTGTTTCAAGTGAAATACGTTTAGCCGTACTAACCGTTCTACTTTGTAATACATTTGATGAAGTAGCTTCATCAAGCGCCACATCCCAATCTCCAACCTCTAAATATAACTTAGCGAAACTTATAGACTCATTCTGAAGAATTGTCCCCGCAGTAAACGACATTTTGTATTTTTTCATTAATTTATTATCCAGAACTTGGTATTACATACCTATAAATTATATCCAAACTTAAGGTATTGAAAATACACCTATTATTACTAATAATAGTATATAAATTTTCATATTCATAAAATCACTCATTAAAACAGTTTACTCTTTTTCTTTGCAAATCACTTGCACCGTTGCCTCTTTTGCTTCAGTAACAATCTGGCTAATTTCCTTAGCGCCATTTGATTTTCTAACTTGGTAATCCACTTGATTTAAATCCATAAATATTTTCGCCATGTTTGATTTAATAGCAAAGTTTACATTCTGTGCGGCTCGCTTTCCTGTTATCTCTGATGATGTCTCTAGTCTTGATACAATAACACCAATGACGTTGCCATTGTCATCTACCAATGGCCCGCCAGAATTGCCTGGTTGTACTGGCGAG
>Ga0233439_10004439_pt1 | contig 13554 bp, 11 predicted proteins | sample SI_123_September_6_FD_182713 | JGI IMG/M metagenome (GOLD analysis project Ga0233439, IMG submission 182713) | Seawater microbial communities from Saanich Inlet, British Columbia, Canada - SI_123_September2016_100_MG | ecosystem: Environmental > Aquatic > Marine > Inlet | place: Canada: British... | reverse complement strand
TTACATCAGCACCTTCCTTAAATGCTTCTTCAACCTTTTTATAATTATTTTTATAAACGCCGTCCCATAATTTCGCGCTGGGGTTTTCATAATAAGGTCCTACATAAGGCATTTTTGCGCCTCCTTGCTTTTTTGAACGAGTTTTTCTAAATCTTTTCTTGGATTTATCGGGTTTGGAATTCTTGGTTTTTCTATGATATTTTCGTGTTGCCATCTACTACTATATATATATATATCTATTCTTATTTTTACATTTATTTTTTGCCGTCAAAAACGGCGTTTTAAATCTTCAAGGGTGTAATATATGTCAATTATGTGAAACCAGTATTTTCTAGTGCTAATTCTAAATTATTTTATATTTACTTGGGTATTTGGTCGCTATATGGTGTCGTGTTTATGTTTAATGAAGAATATAAGAACATTTTTACTAATATATTAGATGCTATCGCAAAAAGCGGTATTGGATTAGGATTATGGGCGTATTATACAAAAATAATAACTCTATAAAAAGTATAAAAATAAAAGGTCAATACCAATATAAGTAAATGGCTGATTCATTTAAATATGTATTAGTTACAAGAGAAACAAATTCAATGGTAGTTCCAAAAGTGTTAGAAGATTATATATATTCATTAAATGTGTTTGTTGATGTTATTCGTTTACAGGATTTCACAATAGAATATTTTCTTCAGAATAAAAATACAATATTTGTAATAACACAAATGTGGTTAAATATTGATGATGATGATAAAATATTTATAGATAATGTATTATCAACTAATAGAGTGATATATTTAAATGTAGAAATGTTAAGTGAAGATATAAGAATGAAGCACGTTGCTAATTTAATTAAATATAATATCCAAATAGCGGATTATAGCATGGCAAATATTGTAATGTTAAAACAATACGTAAAAGATAAGAATATACAAATAAAAAAAGACATTATATATTTACCATATCAATATAACTTACAAGACCAAATTCAGTTACAAAATATAGATGATAAATATGAATATGATATAGGTATTATAAACGCAAAACCAGAACAATCTGATACTGTTGATATATCAAACACGTATAGAAGAACAATCATGTGGGAAAATTTACAAAAAACAAAATGGAAATATTTGAATATACTTGGGTGGGGAAAGGAAAGAGATGAATTAATTAAAAAATGTAAATTGATAATAAATATACATCATTTTGAATGTTTTAATATATTCGAACATATCAGATGTGATCGAATGATTTTTGCTAAAAAAATTATAGTATCAGATAAATCAATATTGGGTGATAAGCTGGACGTAACACCATATATTTTTACTGAAGACTTTGAAAATATTATTCCAAGAGCAAATACTATATTAGAAAATTTTGATAATTATCAAAAAAGAATGAATGAATTAAACATGGATAACATAATTTTATTACGCAAAAAAATATTGAAACAACAATTAAATCATATATGCTGTAATAAGGCATAATTTATACATACAAACTCTGTGAAGTTGTGATATATTTTAATACCATATCTTCAATAAACGATAACTTATGTTGTAAATCAATTAAATTTAATTGTTCGCACACATTTATAAACTCTTTGGCAATTGTAACAATTTTTAACATAGCCTTTGTAAAATCACCAACAGAAATAGATTTATTCGCAACATCATTTTGAATAAATGCCTTACAGTCTTGTTCTGTATTACAATCGCACCAACGCATGGAAAACTCAACCATATCATAAATCAAAGGGTCTGTATAATTGAGTCCAGTATTTACTTGAGTTTCTTGTTCCATATCTAAATATTTATCATAATGATGCGCGACTGAACGAATTTTGGTTTCAAGGAATGTATCTTCCATAGTAAGGGAATGAATTCTTCTGTCATCTGGAACTTTAATATCAGTAAAACACGAAAACAATCCAATAAGTTGTCTAGTATCAAAATCTTCGAAATATTTCCAAGATACCATTAATTCAGTAAGAATAAGAGGATGTATTTCCGCAATATTAGAAGCAATATTTCCACGTAAGGTAAGAACAAAAGTATCATCTGGATTTCGAATAATATACCCATTTTCACACATAATATCACATATTCGGTCTGTTTGTTGTTTTACGTATGATTCTGTATAATATAAATCTGAACGTAATTTATCAACCTTATCTTTGAGTTCTAAATAGTAATATACCTTTGTAGCATCGTCCTTAATATACTTGTAATCATCTTCTATTTTACGGATATCTCGTTCAAATTGTTTACGCTTTTTGTTTGTAGCACCTTGTAAATCATTTTGTGTTTTGATATAGGTTTCGCAAATAGAACGAGATGTTCTTAAATTATTAATAGTTTGTTCTTTTTCTTGAATAAGGACTTCTGTATCATTTATTTCATATTGTGTTCCGGATAATGTTTGTAATATTTCTCGTTGAACCATACTTTTTTGTGAAAATAGATGAAAATCCCTATTTTGACCGTTTTTAATAAGATTCAAAATAAGTGAATAAGAAATGTGGAATTTGGAAACGAGTTGTTGTGGTTTCCCTCCCAAAATTAACTTATAATCAGAAAGCATAGGAGTATCAAATAGGTTATTACAATGGACTACGTGTCCGACAACATCGATTCCTCTTCTTCCAGCGCGTCCAGCCATTTGAGTATATTCATGGGCTAATAGAAATCGCTGATTGTTTCCATCAAACTTGGTTAAACTTGTAAATATTGCGGTTTTAATAGGACAATCGAGTCCAATTGCGAATGATTCGGTAGCAAACAATAGTTTAATATAACGTTTAGAAATCATTAACTCAACAATTTCACGTAAAATAGGAATCATACCAGAATGATGAATACCAATACCTTTTTCTAATAGGGAAACAAGGCGATTATATTCAGGTAATTCTAAATATTCTTTGTAATTGGGTAGTTTGCGGATAATTTGTTCGCATTCATTACGAACCGTATATCCAACTTTACTATCAAATTCATTTAGTGGAACAGTGATTTCGTGAGCGCATGATTCAACGTTTTTTCTGGAAAAAACAAAAGCAATAGCAGGGAGCATTTCACGTTCTTTAAGGAATGACGCAAGTTTATTTAAAACGTGTTTACGATGAATTTGAATACGATTTTTGTTAAAATGGTTATTAATTTTACTAATTTTTTTAGAGTTGACCTCGTTAAATACACCATTCGAATCTTGTAATGGAATAAGTTGATTTGTATTATCACGAATTTCTTTCTGTGTTTCTTTATCACGAATTGTTTTGAATACACCTTCATTTGTTGTTAAAAATCCATAATGAGAAAGAGGGACTACACGATGATTTGTTGATGCAAGATAAACACATTTTGCATCTAGTTCAATGTCGTCTTTTTCACACCATTTAGCAAAGCCTTCAGGATTATCAATAGTAGCGGAAAGCATAACCATTTGAATATGTCTCGGAAGCATTAATATTGTCTTTTCCCAAGTTTGACCTCTTTCAGCATCATTAATATAATGAACTTCATCAAATACAACACACGCAAGATCATTTTTAACGTCAATTTGAAATTGGAGAGATGGTTGAGTTTCCGAATCATCAGTATTTGTAGTGGATGTAAACAGGTAATTCATAAGAATTTCGGTAGTCATAATAAGAACATCCGCATCAGGGTTTGTTTTAATATCTCCAGTGAAAAGACCAAATGAAATATCAGGAAATTTTTTAGTAAATTCATAGTATTTTTGGTTGGAAAGTGCTTTGATTGGACTGGTATATACAACTTTTTTGCCTTGTTTTGCGAAATATTGAATCGCAAACTCGGCAGGTAACGTCTTACCACTACCAGTATGTGCGGTAACTAATACGTGTTGTTTTTCAACAATAGCCTCAATAGCATATTTTTGAAAGTCACTTAATGGAAAGGAATACAATTCAAAATGCGAATCGTACTTTGAATTGGATGGATAGGGTTCGTTACAGATTTTCACCATGGGTTTATACAATATGTATATAAATATGTTTTTATATTGGTTGCAAAATGATTTAATAATGTACTTGTTGAATAAATCTTTCATTATAATTTACAAGTCTTTTTTCAATATCTGAATACCCTTGCATTTGACCTGCGAATATATTTGTATAATAAATAAAATTGTGTGTATGTTGTAATGGTTTCCAACATTGGTCCAATGCGTTTATATTTGGGTCTTCATTATTCATTAAACCTAACACGCCTTTTTTAAAATATGATAATAATATTTCAATAAAATTATGTTTCACAATGTAACATGTTGCAGTTTGGTTATTTACAATTTTGTTAAACTCTGGTAAATAATTTTTAATTATAGTATTGCCTCTTGGAGTCAATGTTAATACGTCCCAATCATCATTATCTTTGATTAATTCAAAATTAGTTTCAAAATTTTGAAAACCAACATCATCCATTATGAAAAAATCGTCTTCCATAATTAAATAATAATCTTTATTTTGATTAAGTAGTTGTGTTAGGCAATTGATATGAGATAAAGCACATCCTATATCACCACGTCTATTTAAGATAGCATCAAATCGTTCAATATTTTGAAAAAAAGAGTGTTTATTTTTTAATTCTTCTATGTGTGTTTTTCTATCAATTCGATGGCTAAGATTAATATAAAATCCGTTCATACTATATTATAAATGTATATTAACTATTTAAATATTTGAATATATAATATATATAATGGTCTATAATTTTGATTATATTTTAATAATTCTTAACTGTAAAAAATATAGAGCGAAGGCAGATATACAAAAAAATACTTGGCTTAAACATATACCATCAAATATTAAGTATTATCATATAATAGGTGATAAAGATAAATGTAATGAACAAGATATATTAATTGATGATACTAATAGTATAATTTATACAAATACATTAGATGATTATAATAGTTTACCGTCCAAAGTTATTACTGTATTAAAGGGAATATATTCTACATTTAATTTCAAATATATTTTTAAAACAGATGACGACCAAAATCTAATAAGTAAAACTTTTTTTCCAGACTTGATAAAGTTGTTAGAAACATCAAAATACCATTATGGAGGATTATGTTTAACAGTAAAAGATCATATAAGTACTTATTATACAGTTCATGACTGTCTTCCTAGAGATTTATTATTAAAAGGAACTACATATGCTAATGGTAGATTTTATTTATTATCAAAGTTAGCAGTATGTGATCTAGTATCTAAAAAAAAGGATATTGAAAAACATATAATAGAAGACCACGCTATAGGATTATACCTCGATAATAAATATAAAGAACCAAAATCATTACTTAATTTTAATAATACCCTATATTTCAAAGATATACCTCCCCCTTGAATATGTAAAATGGCACGGTTGAATTTTAAGTATTGATATAAAACAATATATAGATAGATTTATTGTTTTATATATAAATGGTATCACCTACAGTTTGTATAGGCTATTTGACAGATATTCGGAGGACATATTCGTTTGAAACATTTGTCATGTTTTTGAATAAAATGAAAAACAAAAATAAATTGCATTTATTAGTATTAATAACACAAGGCGTTCCCCCAGGATTTTTTGAAGATATTCTAAAGACAACAACGCAAGATATTACATATACAATTGTGGAGTTTACTAATAATAATAATTATATACATAAAATAAAAACATTAATACAATTTTCGAAAGATAATAATATTAAATATTGCATGAAATTTGATAACGATATTATTATTAATAATCATATATTGGATTACATGATTGATAATGTGAATTTATTAGAAAACCCCGCTAATTTATATATAACCCCCACATTATCAAGTGGAATACCAACTACTGATATGTTTATTGATGATTTTTTTGACGAAAAAGAAAAAGAACATATACATAATTTATTTTTAAAAACAACCATGCCAAATGAATTGTGGGGATTTAATTACTCCGAATTAAACCGTCATACAATATATGCAAATAATTGGAATATAGAAAACTTTACTACAAATTTGAACGATATGGAGTGTTTTTATAAAGGTATTCATCCGATACGCATTGATAGAGACTCAATAAATTATATGAATGAATTTTTAATGAAAAACAAACATAAGATATTTGATAGACAGGCGTATAAAATACAAATAGAAAATAATCCTAATTATTTATGCAATAGTATATTTATAATTGGTGCTGATAATTACTCTAATTTGGTAAAAAATTCATCATTATATGTTGACCCATACGATGAAGTCCCAGTAAATAAATATTGTAAAATTAATAAGTTAAATGGAATTATAATAAGAAATAGTTTTTCAGTTCATCCTATATATAATACCATACCTGGGTTTCCAGCAATAGAAAAAAATTTTTATTTAGAGTTTATGGCATAGGTATTACAATATTTTCAATATAACATTGAAAATATTCACATATTACTTACTTGTAATAATTATATTTGGAAATTTAGGATGTCCTGTCTGTGGAAATTCCTCTTGTATATCAATATTATTCAATTTTGAATTTATAGGATGAGTATTCCAAGTAATAAATGATTTGTTGCATTTAGATAAAACATTATCTATATAAAAGTCTTGTACGTCTGTTTTAAATTCACCTAACGCATAGTTACTAATAAACAAGTCATATTCATTATCTAACATATCGATACATTCTGTATTAGATAGAGTCACTATATTATTCACATTTAATTTGGTTAAATACTTCTGTTGTAGTTTAGAAACGTTTTCCAAATCAATAATGGTGTATTTTTGGATATTTATATTGAACTGTAAACAAATGTCATATAATATTTTACATTGCCCACCGTATCCTCCGCCAACTTCAATAATGGAAATGTTTTGTTTATTAGTATTGATTATTACGTCTAATATTTGAAGACCAAAACATATATATCGCAATGTAGTTGGAGAAATATCATACGTGTTTAAATGTTTGACAAATGTTAATTGTTCGCTATAATTATATTTTTTAGGATTACCTAAGATGTCATTCTCAATGTATTTATTCCACTGTAAATTAGCACATTCTATATTACACTTTGTAGATAATGTCTTAATATGTTTGATATATTGGAGTCCTTGTTTATAATTAACGTGCTCTAATATACTGGTAAACATCGGATGTTGTTTAAAGTTATCAAATACGTTATCGTCTATAATCGCATTTAAAGCAACCTTATCGTTTTCATAATCGGAGTGTTGTAGCATTAATATATAAGATAAACATAATAACTCTTTATATTATATTTACACACATAATGATTTGGATAGCGATTTATATTTAAGTAATGAAACGCTAGAATGTGAATTAAATTTAATTTTAAATTCAGTTTTCACACGTTGAGACCATTCAACGTCTTCACCTTGGTTATGTAATAGTAATTCATTTAATGGGTATTTTTCCATAACATGTTTTTTGCATATAAAAAAACTACCCGATACATACATATATTTTTGCCATTTTTCCCCATCATCATCGTAATTTAGAAAAATAGTATATGTATCATCTGGAATTTGTAATGTATCTGCTATATAATTTTCATTTTTGATCCATATATATGGGCATTGTAATATTGGTGTTTTTAAATTATCGTGAACTTTAAATTGTAGTCCTCTTATAAAATCAATATTTAATAACCAATCTCTAAAACGGGTTCCATTGGAATTGTATATTTTATTAATAATTATATCAAAATTATCACCATATGTTAACATGCCATCATACCAAATATCATCTAATATGATATAATCGTGTGTGTATACTATATTTTCATATTTTGCCATTCGAGTAATTATATTCTTTTTTTTTGTAATCCATCCGGTAAAAGTAGTTTCATCAAATGGAACCGATATTGTATGATTTCTATTTATGTTATCTGAACCAACTACAATAACTTCATACTCTGGTATACGTTGTTTTTCAATCGAGTCAATAATCAAATTTACATTCTGTATATTATTATTTGTAATAATGCCAAATGTAAATTTCATAGTAGGTATTATAATGAAAATCATTTAATATTTAAATTCTTTTCCGATGTATATTAATTTTACATTCTTGGTTATTTTGTTTACTCCGTGAAAAAGATGTGTAAATATTCAAGGGTATAAAAGTATATAAAACAAAACTACCATTATTATATATAAAAATACCATGACTTCTGTAGAATGTGATATTTATAATAATAATGTTAAAAATATAACTAATCAAAGTGTATACGATAATTTTAATGACTTTATATTTTCATCTGACATTAAAGTATTAGGAAAATTGTTACATCGTCACGATTTTTTTAACAAAACCAAACATTTACCTGGTGATATTGTTGAAGTAGGTGTATTTAAAGGGTCAGGTATGGCAGTATTTTCTAAAATAATAGAGATATATTGTCCGAATTCAATTAAAAAGGTGGTTGGATTTGATATATTTGACCCGGAATTAAGTAGTGAAGTTTTAAATAAAGACGCAGATATTGATAAAGAAAATATGAATATGGTTTATTCAAGGATAGATAATAATGACCGAACTTTAGAAAGTGTGCGTAGTAGGTTATCTAAAGTAAGCCCTTGTACTAATTTCTTATTAATTGAAGGTGATATTGAAATAACTTTACCAAAGTTTGTAGAAAATAATCCAGGTCAACGTATATCATTATTGTATATAGATGTCGATATAGAAAGACCTTCATATATCGCATTAAAATATTTGTGGGATAAAGTGGTTCCTGGCGGTATAATAGTATTTGATGAATATGAATATCATAAATTCAGTGAGTCTTGTGGTGTAGATAAATTTATAAAAGAACGTAATATAGAATATAATATTATAACCACAAATTGGTTATCTCCTACATGCTATATTCAAAAATCAAAATTTTTGTAATTCGTATATAATAATAATAATAAATACTAAATGTATATATTATTATGGAAAGGAAAGTATGTTTCATAATACCTATCCATCCACCTCATTACAAATATTTGAAATTTTTAAAAAAATTAGATAGTAATCATTTATTTAGTATTATATTTGTATTAACGATTATTAATGATAAAATCAAATTAATTGAGAATTTGGTTAGTAACGCATATTCTACGTTTTCTAATATTAGATATATTACGTTAGAAGAAGATGCTAACGTCGCACATCTTATACCTGGTTTTAATAATAGAGAGTCGGGTATCATTAATATAAAAAAAATATACGGTTTGAATTATTTAATTCAAAATTATGACAATTTTGATTACATCGCTATGATTGATAGTGAAATAGAATTTATAGATGTTGATAACTTATATAATAGATTTAAATCAATATGTGATTCAAAGGTCGCAATTGCTGGAAATACTACTATAAGAAATGATAATCATTCATTTTTAGATAATATACATAATGAATCTATGAAATATATTCAAATTAATGATAGAGACATAATAAATAAAACAACCAATAATGGTAAATATTATTTCTGGTATTCTGATATACCTGTTTACCATCGTGAGAATTTATCTGATTTTTTAAATTATATAGGATTTAATAATTTTACTAAATTTATAGAAAAAATGAATTTTTGGTGCTTTGATTATGTAATATATTACTATTATTGTATAGCTTTTCAAGATTATAAAATACTTTGTATGGAAGATTATAATATAGAACGACATTGGTCTCTTGAAACAGCAACATATGAAGTATATAAACAAGTGCAAGAACAAATGAATTATAAACCAAGTATAGTGATATACAATACTTATTATAAAAATAAAGAATTATTTGTAAAGGATGAATATTTGCCAGTATATATATACCATTTGAATAATGGAAGATATAATAAAATTTATGAAAAAAAAGTAGATTATTTAGATAACTAAGAATAAAGTTTATCTATAAACATTCGCTCATATTCAATTAACGAATTTGTTGGTTGATCGATATTTACGTAATCATCACCAGTTTTTGTATTGTTTATACACCATCTCCATCCATACGCAATATGAATAGCATATCCATATGATATTATTCCGTGTTTTAAATTATATTTCCATGCGTATCTATTCAATGGAATATCATCACAACCATTTATTGTTAATCTTTCATTATTTATTAAGTCATTATATGTCTTCGTACTTATAAAAAAACACATGTTTGCAAAATATGGAGGGTCATCTTCGATAATAGAACACGTTTTTTTTTCGAAAATTTGTGTTTTGTATTTTATAATAAGGTCATTCAATAAATCATTACCAAAACCGTGTCGTATTGGATGAGTACCTTTATAATATGTATTTATATTTTTTAAACTATTGAAAAACTGTTTATAATCCCACGTTTCATCAATATTATTCAATATATTATAATCGAATACACCTACTTGGCGATTAAATTTACATTTATTAAATTCAGACCGAATGGTTAATGCTTCGTCGTGTGAAAATGCCTCATCTATAAAATATTCAACAGAAGGAAGACCAGTTGATATATTTGGACTTAATGTTAAATATTTTGTATCTAATAGTGTTATGTTAGACATTATATAATCTAATGTATATGCCGGTATGATTACATCATTATCACATTTAAATATATATTTAAATCCATTATTATTAGCAAAATTTATTGCGTAATTTACCTTTGGTAGATAATTTGATTGAGGACACGGAACGTGAGAGCATTCAAAATTTAAATTGTATTTAATTAGGTTATCATTATAATACGTCATATCATTAGATGAATTTACAATTAAAATAAATAATTTATCCTTTGTATCTTGTGAGCATTTATTTATTTCATCAATAAACTTATCGAATATAAAATATCTATCATTCGCGGTTAGAAAAAATACTAATGTTTTCTCCATTAGTATAATACTTACATATATATTTATATTATTTACTGTAGATAAACCTTATAATATTTTAATACATTTTTCATAAATCGTATAGGAAACACTTTATCAAGTAATTTATCATTATTTTCACTATTAAACCATACGCTAACTACAAATGGAAAAATCATTAAACTGGTTTTAAAATCATTCATAAAGTTTTCTCGTGTATAATTTGTTATTTTTTCACTAATTATATAGTAATAATAATTTAATACTAATTCTACTTTTATCTTGTCATATTCTATACTTTCTACTAATAAAAAACATATATCACTAATCCCTTTATTTAATTGTATATATTGCCAATCCAATAAATAAGGTATACTATCTTCTTTATAAAATATATTGGCAGATTTAAAGTCACCATGACAAAAACTTAATGGATAGGTTGAAGCATTTGTTACATTTATATTATATGTGTCCATACATTTATGTAAAATATCACGTTCAGAATCGCTTATAATGAGCCTATTTTTTGCAATAAAAATAGAAAACCGTTCATCTAAAAGCTCTTTAAAAAAAGTAAGTTGTTTCATATTCGTAATGGACTTCATATTTAATGGTAATACGTCGGGGGATTTGAAATAATATTGAATATGTAATTTAGATATTTCTGATACAACTGTAAATAATAGTCGGGTATCATGGTTCAAATTAATATTGAATTTCCCTGAATATTTTAATAAGTTTTCAATAACAATTCCATTTATATTTTTCGTTTTGTCAATATTAACAATACCATAATAGTTTGGGATATTTATTATGTTGCAATTACTACTTATATTTTTATAAAAATTAATCTCGTTATTATACAGATTCATTTTGTTTGCGGTATTCGCCAACTCGTTATCAGTATTATTTATTTTTAATATAATTGGCTCAATATGGTGATCATTAAATTTGATATTATAAGACTGTATGTCACATATATAACCAGTTTTTAACCGCTCATTGTTATATATAACTTCATTTATAGGGATATTTTTGATTAGTTCGTCATATATTAGATTGACATTGTTAATATAATGTGATGTTGTAATAGGGACATTGTTTATTATATTCTCTACTTTTAAATTAATGTAATTTTCAATTTTGAATTCATTTGCATTCTGTATATCTGGTTCTGATAATGAGTTACATATTAGAACTATTTTATAAACATCTGAATTAACCGCACTTGTATACCCGGAATAACTGTCTTCAAATATTATACTGGTATTCGTATCAGCCCCTAATAGCTTCATTGCGGTTAGATATGGTTCTGGATGCGGTTTGTGGTTTTTACAATCTTCTGACGCAACTATTACTGATATATATTCATCCAACCCGACGTGTTGTATAATATATTCAGCAGCTTTTCGGTTACAACTGGTTACTATTGCCATTTTTCGGTTCTTGTGTGTTTCTAAAAAATCATTTACACCTGGTAATAAAACCGGTATAGTATTCTGTTGTAATATTTGTATAAATTTTGCATCTTTTAAATTCGAAATTTCATTTATCATATCAATACTCATATTTGGCAACAAATATTGTAAAAATGCGTTATCATTTTTGCCTTTTATAAAGTGATTAAAAAATATATCATCTATAATAATATCTATATCATATTTATTAAATATAGATTTCCATACTTCTGTATATATACGATCTGTATTTACAAGTGTACCATCAAGATCGAACAATATTGAATATTTGTATTCGTCCACTTGTTCTGGTGTTCCTAACGAATAATAATGTTTATTTTGTATGGTTTTAAATATAAAGTTAATATCAGATTGTATCATTTCATTAATAACTATTGATGTATAATATTCATTTTTTTGTGTTATATTTTTATCAATAATAATATTTATATATTGTAATAATTGTTTCCAAGATTTAAATCCATATGATCCGCAACAAGCGAGGTTTGATATTTTTTCTTTTTCGATTATATTATTAATATAAGTAGTATTATCAACCGGACTTATATAAGAATATCTGGCAATTGGTGAAGCATCTCTAAATGAAAAAACCATATTCGCTCCATTCCATGAATTAATTATATCTGTAGTATAAAAATTATCACCATCTATACATAAGACCGGACAGTCGGGTATATTTATAACATTTAATGCTATACGTATAGTATCAGCCGCACCTCTTGTATTATTCTGTAATACTATAAATTGAAAGTTTACATTTTTGTATCGGTTCTTTAGATTCGATTCTATATTATAGTTTGCATAATCAATATGATATGGTATAACTACACTATGTATATTATGGGTAAGCACAAGATTATCTATTAAATGATAAATAATAGGCTTATTATCAACTACAATTAATGCTTTGGGTAAATCATAACCTTTCAGTTTAAACCTTTCACCTGTACCACCTAATGGTATTAATATTATATTTGACATATTGTAATTTAATATTCTTAATCTTATATATAATTTATTTTATATATTATTTTGTACACATATTACAAAATGTTCCAACTAATTTTCTCTCTATTATTCTTATTACACCCTTGAAGATTTAAAACGCCGTTTTTTCAATATATTTATTCATAATATATATATTGAATGCCCTCACATAAAAGCGAAGATTATAAGATTACTGCTGTTAAATACTTTTTGGAAAATA
>Ga0233439_10004438_pt1 | contig 13562 bp, 9 predicted proteins | sample SI_123_September_6_FD_182713 | JGI IMG/M metagenome (GOLD analysis project Ga0233439, IMG submission 182713) | Seawater microbial communities from Saanich Inlet, British Columbia, Canada - SI_123_September2016_100_MG | ecosystem: Environmental > Aquatic > Marine > Inlet | place: Canada: British... | reverse complement strand
GGTCAGCCAGGGAATCTTGACCTTGACCAGTTTGACCTTGGTGGACTTGGTTGTGACTTCCAAAGCCCGTTCGATCAGTTTCTTATCCGTCTTGAACAAATTGGCAATCAAGACATCCAGTTCCGCACCGGTGACAGGGTTGATGTCGATGCGCTGCTTTTTGGCGTCTTTCAGGAACTCTTTGTCCTTCAAAACCCCCATAAAGCTGGTGCGCAACAGCTCCAACCGTGCTTTCGGCAGGCCCGGGGGTGCGATATAGGGACGCCCCACCGATTGTGGTGTCAGGATGAAGTTCAGCAATTGGCGCTGTTCATCGGTTTTAGCGAAAGACTTGACCAACGGCACGCCCTTCAACTGCGGATGAGACGTCAAAGACAGTTGCAGCAAGATGTTGACCATTTTGCCTTCCATCCAGGTCGGCTTCATCGTCTTGATGGACGATACCGACCAGCCACAACGGGCATCCACTTCGCCCCGTTCCAATGCCAGAACAATGGCCGAACCAGCTGGATAGCCGTGATAAACTTGGAATTGGGTGCCAAACATGTTGTTCAGGAAATAGGCCGATGAATAACCAAGGGAACGATGATGGGTCGCGCCCAGTCTCACCGGCTTTTTCTTGGCATCCTCAAGGCTTTTAACGTTGATTCGCTTCGCTGCGACACAAACGCCGTAACCTTGATCGGCAGAACCGATATAGCCAAACTTGGTGGCATCAAACCTGACACCGCTTTTCGCGGTAAGCGCCGATGTCGTCACCGCTTCACGATAGGATGCCAGAATTTCTGTGCCATCACGCCGCGACTTGTTGGCAAGATAACTGGCTGCGACCAGGCCCTGTGCCCCTTGTTTGTGTTTGACCACAAACCGGGGATCACCGGGAAGATGCCGGTTCCAATGCCGCGCAATGGCCCGGGCATAAGATGCATACCCGCCACCGGGGCTTGCCGCCACATAGAGCGTTATGCGCTTGCCTTTGTAAAAATCAGCAGCCTGTGAAGCACTGCCAAAGGCAAATGCGCATAAGGCAACCGCTAAGCCACTCAAAAATCTAAATGTTTTCATAGAATTCTCCCTGATGACCGAATTTTCCGGTTCATTTATGGTTTTTTACAACGCCGGGGTTTTCCCCGATCCCTAAACACAAAAACGATAATGTTTTCAGGTTGCCGCCCAACCGCACATAAGACAACCCATTTTTATTTTTGAATGAGGCATTTTCCCCCGGCCCCAAAGATGTTAAATGACGCATAAGACCGTGCCATAATAAGGGTCGTATAAAAATTCAGGCAGAACACGTCACAAGGAAGCGTCTCATGACAGTCCAATCCCCGCTGTGGCCAGCGCGGTTGCATCACATCAAGATCACATCGGATCAGCCCGCCATCCTGTTGGATTTTTACCAGCGTGTGATGGAACCAAAAATTTCAGAGGTCACCGATGGCCTGTGGCACCTTGAAGGGGCAGAGCGCAATTTCCTGATTGGTCGTGGCCCCCGCAACGGGCTTGGCTTTTCTGCCTTTGCCATAGACGAGGTCGATCGCGTCCATGCCTTGAAAACATATGTTGCCGATCAGGGGATTGAAACATTGCCATCCCCCACCCCCTTGTTTGGTAAAGAAGCGTTTGCCGTCAAAGACCCCGATGGCAACACCTTGGTCTTTGGCACCCCTGAGGCCCAAAGCACCGGCACAGATCGATTGCCGGGCAGGCTTCAACACTCTGTGGTTGGCACGCCGCAACTGGATGCATTGATTGATTTTCGGCTCAAGCTAGGCTTTGTCATTTCCGATGAGGTAAAAGACGAAGACGGCGCCCTGACCGCCGTGTTCCTGCGTGCAGACCCCGAGCATCATTCCCAGGCCATGTTCAATACCCGTGAGCCAAAATTTGATCACTATTCCATGGAGACAACATCGTGGAATGACATCCGCGACTGGGCGGATCATCTGGGGGATATGCGGATGGAGCTTAGCTGGGGCCCGGGCCGCCATGGACCGGGCAACAACCTGTTTTTCATGATCCCCGATGCCGATGGCAACATGGTGGAATTATCTGCTGAAATAGAACTGATGGATAAAGACATGCCCGCACGTCTTTGGCCCCATGAACCCCATACGCTTAATCTTTGGGGTGTCGCATGGATGCGCAAATAAAAAAGGCATGGATGCGCACATAAATATTTAAAACCAAAAATAATCAAACACAGGAAGAAACACCGATGAAACTCTCCAGCTATACAAAAGACGGCACAGAACATTACGGCGTGGTTACCGATGATGGTGGCATCATTGATTTGACATCACGGATCGGCGACACCTATCCCGATCTTAAATCCCTGATTGCAGGGGATGGCTTTGCCGCCGCCACAGCCGCAATCGATGGGCAATCTGCAGACCTGTCTGTTGATGATATTGACCTGCTTCCTGTGATCACCAACCCGGACAAGATTATTTGTGTGGGCCTCAATTACAAAGCGCACCGCGAAGAAACCGGCCGCGCGCCCACCGATCACCCCGCACTTTTTCTGCGCTTTGCCGATACCCAGATCGGCCACGACCACCCCATGATCAAGCCCTCAGCATCGGACAGGTTTGATTACGAAGGCGAACTGGCCATCATCATTGGCAAGGCCGGGCGTCACGTAAAAGCAAAAGATTATGCCTCAATCATTGCCGGCTATTCCATTTACAACGATGGCAGCGTGCGTGATTTCCAGAACCACACCATTCAGTGGACGGCTGGCAAAAACTTTCCCCACACCGGCGGTTTCGGCCCATGGATGATGACGGCCGATGAACTGGGTGATCCCACCCAACTGGAGCTAACCACGCGGCTGAATGGCAACGTGATGCAAAACACCACCACGGACCTGATGATTTTCGACATCCCCACCTTGATCGAATACATCACGACGTTCACGGAACTGCGCCCAGGCGATATTATTTCAACCGGAACCCCCGGCGGGGTTGGCCATAAACGCGACCCACAGGTCTATATGAAGGACGGCGACACGGTCGAAATTGAAATCAGCAAAATTGGCACATTGGTCAATCAGATCGCCGCAGAAAAATAAGAAAAATAAGAAAAATAAGAGAAATAAGAAACTAACTAAATCACTCAAGCAGCAGACAAGACAACGCGGGACCCAATTATGAAGCTTTCCCTATTTTCGCTGATTCTCTTTGGCCTTAAACTGGTGATGCGCTATTCGGCGTGGCGCTATCCGGCTTTTGCGAAACGGTTATCTGAAAAGAATTTCACGGCCCAGTTTAAAACGGCCGATGATTCAGAAGGCCGTTGGTTCCGTTTCAAAGATGGCCGGATGACATCAAGTGGTGGCATTGATGGGGATGCCGAAGTTGTCCTCAGCTTCAAGAATGCAAAAATAGCCGCAGGGCTTTTGATGCCCCCCATCGATCAGCAAGAACAAATCGATGCCCTGAAAGATTTTAAGCTATCCATGACTGGCCCGGACGAACTAACCAGCTGGTTCACCCGCACGATCCTTTTGACCCAGACCCAAGGCTGGAAATACGGCACCAAACAAGCCGATGGTTCCATGCGTTACACCTCCATGACCAATGGCGGCCCGGTCTTTTCATATGTGAAAGACGGCAAGATATTGCGCATCACCCCCATCGTCTTTGATGATGATGATCCCCAACCCTGGACCATCAAGGCCAAGGGCAAATCCTATACCCCACCGCGTAAAACCACCCTTGCCCCCCATGGCCAGAATTTTAAATCCATCATCTATTCCCCTGATCGCTGCCTGCACCCGATGAAGCGGGTCGATTTCGATCCCAAAGGTGAGCGCAACCCTCAGAACCGGGGCGTCTCTGGCTATGAACGCATCAGCTGGGATGAAGCGCTGGATATTGTTGGTGATGAAATCAAGCGCATGAAAAAAGACCACGGCCCGGGCGCCATTGCGTCTTCCCATGGGTCCCATCACACCTGGGGCAATATTGGCTATTACCTTTCGGCCAATTTCCGGTTCATGAATGCCATCGGCCACACCGAAGTTCACCACAACCCCGACAGCTGGGAAGGCTGGTACTGGGGTGCCACCCACCATTGGGGCCACAGCCTGCGGGTTGGGCAGTGCGAATCCTATGGCACCGTCGAAGATTGCCTGAAGAACTGCGAAATGATCGTGTTCTGGTCAGCCAACCCCGATGCCACATCCGGTGCTTACGGCGCATGCGAAGGCACGGTCCGGCGCCAATGGCTAAAAGACAGCGACATCAAAATTGTTCACATTGATCCCTACTACAATGACACCGCACAATTTATTGGTGGCAAATGGATCGCGCCAAAGCCCACCACGTCACCCGCACTGGGCATGGCATTGGCCTATATGTGGATCACTGAAGACCTGTATGACAAAGATTACGTCGCAAAACGCACCACGGGATTTGATAAATGGAAATCCTATCTGTTGGGCGAAGAAGACGGCATTCCCAAAACCCCTGAATGGGCAGAAGCCGAAACCGGCGTTCCCGCCCGAACCATCACCGCACTTGCCCGCGAATGGGGCACCAAGCGCACCTATCTGGGTGCAGGCGGTTGGGGCAATGGCCATGGCGGTGCGTGTCGCAATGCCACCGGCATCCAATGGGCACGGGTCTGCGTCTGCCTGATGGCCATGCAGGGCCTTGGCAAACCCGGCATCAATTTTGGCAATTTACAATGGGGCACACCGGTTGATTTCAACTTCTATTTCCCGGGCTATGCCGAAGGCGGCATGTCAGGTGATATGGAACACACGGCCATGGCGGTTGAACTGTTTCAACGCATGCCGCAATTGCCCACCATGAATACGGCCAGCCAAAAAATTCCACGGCTTGAATTCCCCGAAGCCATTTTAAAAGGCAAGGCTGAAGGGTACATGTGGGATGGCAAAGCCATCGAGTCCCAGTTCAACAAAATCAGCTATCCGAAACCGGGCCAGGCTGCGGTTCGCATGCTTTATAAATATGGCGGGTCGGCCATTGCCACCATGCCCGATTCAAACCGCTGGGTTGCGGCGTATCGTTCCAAAAATCTGGAATTCGTCGTCAACCAGAGCATCTGGATGGAAGGCGAAGCAAACTTTGCCGATGTCATCTTGCCCGCGTGCACCAATTTTGAACGCCCCGATATTTCCGAATGGGCTGGCCTTGGCGGCTATGCCCATCACGGACAGATGCAGTTGAACCACCGCGTCATTGTGTTCCAACACAAATGCATTGAACCCATGGGCGAATCCCGATCTGATTTTGAAATCTTCAACGACATTTCGAAACGTCTGGGGCTCTCTGCTTATTTTTCCGAAGGCATGACGGAACTCGATTGGGTCAAACGCCAGTTTGATGCCACCGATCTTCCGAAACATATTTCGTGGAAGAAATTCCTGAAAAAAGGCTATTACGTCGTGCCAGCAGAAAAAGAAAAACTGCGCGCACCTGTGGCGCTGAACTGGTTTGCCGATGGCCGCAAAAAAGACACGCCGGAGCCCCACCCCCTGCCATCAGATTATTCCGAACAATTCCTGGAAGGGCTGCAAACCCAATCGGGCAAACTGGAATTTGAATGCGAAAGCCTGAAGCGGTTTGACGCAGATGATCCTGAACGCCCACCGATTGTTAAATACAACCCGGCCTTTGAAGGCCCCATCGATGCGGCGCGCTTTGCCAAATACCCACTCCAGCTGTTAACCCCGCACCCAAGATTCAGTTTCCACACCCAAGGGGACGGCAAAGACAGCTTCCTGAACGATATCCCCGACCATCGGCTTTTGGTGGATGGACATTATTATTGGGTTATCCGGTTGGGGGCAGAAGAAGCCGCCAAGCGTGATGTCAAACATGGCGATCTGGTCAAGGTGTTCAATGAACGCGGTGCCGTCATTTGTGCCGCATCGATCACCAATCGCCTGCCATCTGGCATCGCGCACGGTTATGAATCATCAGCCAATTACGAACCCATGGGTGAGCCCGGTCGTTCTGTGGATCGGGGGGGCTGTCTCAATCTGTTATCGCCCAAACGGTCTCAGATAAAACAGGCCCATTCCATGGCGGCCTCTAGCGCGCTGGTAGAGATCGAACTTTGGGATGGTAAAACCGAATATATTTCTGAAAGCTATGAGACGGCCCGCGAAGGCGAAGTCCCTCTGGCAAGTGATGCGTAAGGAGCGATTGATATGAAAAAATGGAACATCGTCATTGACGTCGCTGAATGCACCAATTGCAATCTGTGCACCCTTTCAGCCCAGGATGAATATGTTGGCAATGAATGGCCCGGTGTGGCCGCAGAAATGCCCAAACACGGTCACCGCTGGATTGACATCAAACGCAAGGAACGGGGCCAGCCCCCACTGGTTGAAGTCGCCTATATGCCGGTCATGTGCCAGCATTGCGATGATGCCCCCTGCATCAAGGCGGCAGAAAATGGTGCCGTCACAAAACGCGACGATGGCATTGTTATTATTGATCCGGAAAAGTCCAAAGGCCAAAAGGCCATCATGGAAGCCTGTCCTTATGATGCGGTTTTCTGGAACGATAAACTGAACATTCCCCAGGCGTGGCCTTTTGATGCCCATCTTTTAGATGGTGGCTGGGAAGAACCAAGGGCCGTGACCGCTTGTCCTACCGGGGCCTTCAAAAGCCTGAAGGTTGAAGATTCAGAAATGGCCCGGTTGAGAGAAGCCGAAAGCCTGAAAGACCTTGATCCGGCTGCCGCTACAAAACCGAGGGTCCATTACAAGAACCTTTACCTGTTCCGGAAATTCTTTGCCGCAGGCACCGTTGCCGGCATTATTAACGGCCGCGATGAATGTATCAAAGACGCCACCATCAGCCTGTCAAAGGGCGATAAAGCCACAGCCAGAACCATTGCTGAAACCACAACGGATGCCTTTGGCGATTTTAAAATTGATCGCCTGGACGCCGCATCCGATGCAACGGGGGATGGCTATCACATCACCATCACCAAAGAGGGCTTTCAGCCCCAGTCGGTCGATTTTGACCTTAAAGATAGTCTGACCCTTGACGTTTTCCGTCTGGAAGCTAAAAAAGGGGCATAAGGAAAACAAACACTGCTAGGATCAATCCAACATCTGCACTTTAATTCCGGTGCACCACAAAAAACTGATCAGGGAGAATACATATGGCCAAAGCCACAAAAAAGCGCGCCGCACCTAAGAAAAAGGCGCCCGCAAAGAAAACATCGCTCAGAAATGCCGCCACGTTAAAGGCTGCAGCTAAGAAATCAGCCCAAGTCAAAAAAACCAATCAGCTGGATCGCCCCGCCAAATTGGGCAATCCCCGTTTGGGTTGGGCCAGTGACATCATGGCCGAAACCGTTCGCAAGATCGATTTCAAATACATGGCCCTGGTCCCCGGTGCCAGTTATCGCGGCTTCCATGATTCCCTCGTCAACTATCTTGGCAACAAAGACCCGCAGATGCTGATCTGTCTGCACGAAGAACATTCCGTCGCCATTGCCGATGGCTATGCCAAAGTAACCGGCGAACCCATGGCCGTTGCCATTCACACCAATGTCGGCCTGATGCATGCCTCCATGGCCATCTTCAGCGCCTATACCGATCGAGTGCCGATGGTGATCTTTGGTGCCAACGGTCCCATCGATGCCAACAAGCGTCGCCCCTGGATCGACTGGATTCACACCACCAAGGACCATGCAGCACTGATCCGCAATTACATCAAATGGGATGATGAGCCCCAGGGCCATGAAGCGATTGTTGAATCGATCTATCGGGCCAACCAGATCGCCCGGACCGTGCCCACAGGACCGACCTATGTCTGTCTGGATGCGGGCTTGCAGGAAGAACCGGTGAAAAACATCAAAATCCCGTCCGTGGATCGTTATGAACCGTTCGATCCGCCTTCGGCATCCAGATCCCAGGTCCGCGAAGCCATCAAATTGATCAAGGGTGCAAAACTGCCCTTGATGATGATCGGCCCAGTTGGTCATGACAAAAAAGCCTGGAACAACCGCATTCGTTTGGCCGAAGCGCTTGGCTGTGCGGTGCAAACCCATCTGCGTTCCGGAGCAGTGTTCCCAACCGAACATCCCCAGCATGTCGCCCCCAGCTGTTTCCGCCCGTCAGAGGAAACCAAATCACTGGTCCAAAAGGCCGATGTGATCCTCAATCTTGACTGGCTGGATTTTGCTGGATTCTTGCGGCTTTGCACCGGCAACAACCAAACCCAGGACCCAACCAATGCAACGGTCATTCAGGTCACCGTGGACCAGACCATGCACAATGGCTGGAACATGGATTATCAGGCCATGCCTGCGGTTGATCTGAACATCGGGGCAGATCCCGATACCTTCATCAACCAGATGTTGGATGAACTGCGTGTCAAACCGGGTGCCAAAGCCAAAGTGAAACCCGCCGTGGCACGCATTCGCCATTGGACTAAAACCCGCCAGGCCAAAATCAAGCCAATCAAGACTGGCCTGATGACGGCGGTGGACTTCCACCAGATTACCGGCAAATTCATGGATGATCATCCAAAGGCCGCCCTTGGCCGTGCCTCGACCGGCTATAATGGCTTTGTTGCACGGTTCCGCGATCCCCTTGCCTTTATGGGCAATGATGGCGGCGGCGGGGTTGGTTCTGGCCCAGGTCAGGCTGTTGGCATGGCGCTGGGGCTTCGTGACCTTGGCCGTTTGCCGGTGTTCACCCTGGGTGATGGCGATTATCTCATGGGCGTTAACGCGCTCTGGACCGCATCGCGCATGCGCATCCCGATGATGGTGGTGGTCATGAACAACCGCTCCTACTTCAATGATGAAGCCCATCAGCATCACGTTGCCGATGTTCGGGGGCGTAATGCCGATAACCGCTGGATCGGCCTTCGCATTGATGATCCGGCACCCGACCTTACGGGCTTTGCCGCAGCGCAGGGCTTTGATACCTCTGGCCCGGTTCATAATGCCGAAGAATTGATCGCCGAAATGGAACGCGGTCTGAAAATTGTCGCCAAGGGTGGCCGCTTCATGATCGATTGCTGGGTTGAGCCCGATGATGCTTTGGCCCGCAGACGTGCCGATGGTGGCCGTGGCGAAAAAGGCAGCAATAAAGGTGCCGGTCGCGGCGGCGCTTAAGTAGTCCAAAAACAGACTTTTAAACGATAACAGGGAGAATGTTATGAAACTATCACAATTGGGAACAGCCATTGCCGCACTTGGCATGGCCTTTTCCTTCCAGCCAAGTACGGCCAGTGCCGATGCCATTTCTGATTTCTATAAAGGCAAGCGGATGACCATGCTCATCGGCCTGTCATCTGGTGGTGGCTATGACCGTTACGCGCGTTTGACTGCGCGTTACATGCAGAAATACATTCCGGGCAAACCCACGCTCATTTCAAAGAACAAGACCGGTGGTGGCAGTATCGTTGCCACCAACTACCTGTACAATGCCGCCCCCCAGGATGGCACGTTTATCGGTGCCGTTCAGCGCGGTGTACCGGTCGAACCTCTGGTCAATGGCAAGGATTCCAAAGCCCAGTTTGATCCGCTTAAATTCAACTGGATTGGATCGTCCAACCGGGAAACCTCCATTGCCATTGCCTGGCACACGTCTGGGATCAAAACCTATAAAGACCTGTACACCAAAGAACTGATTGTTGGCGGCACCGGTGTGGTCACCGATTCCATCGTGACGGCCAATGTTTTCCGCAACCTTTTGGGGATGAAGTTCCGGCCCATCGCTGGCTATCCCGGTGGGTCTGAAGTTGATCTTGCCATGCAGCGCGGTGAAGTCTTTGGCCGGGCCACATTTTCCTGGTCCAGCTTTAAAGTCCGCCGCCTGAAATGGCTCAAGGAAAAGAAGGTCAATATCTTGTTCCAGATGGGTTCAAAGCGGAACAATGATCCGTTGTTGAAAGACGTGCCTTTGGCCCTTGATTTTGCCAAAGATAAAAAGACCCGCCAAATCCTGTTCCTGAAATTTGCCGTTGGCGATTTTGGCCGTCCCTATGTGGTCGGACCCAAGGTTCCCAAAGCCCGCGTTGCAGCCCTGCGTACAGCCTTTGACATGGCCATGAAGGACAAAGACCTTCTTGCCAATGCCAAAAAATCACGCATGACCATCAACCCGGCCACCGGCCAGGAAGTCACGGACTTACTGACCCAAATGTATGCCTCCCCACCGGACGTCGTCGCAGGTCTGCGCAAAGCAGCCCTGCCCCTCGAAAAGGTCCAAATTGCCAAAGTGCCGACCATCGTCGCCACGGGCAAGATCACCAAGATCAAAAAAGGTGGTCGCCGGGTTTCCTACAAGGGAAAAGTAAAAGGCAAAAAAGCCAAGAAGAAGCTTAAGGTTTCCGGCCGCCGGACCAAAGTCACCATCGGTGGCAAGAAGGTCAAGCGTTCGAAGCTGAAAGTCGGCATGAGCTGCACCTTTACCCATAAGGGCTCATCTGCAAAATCTATCGCTTGTAAATAAATTACAGGCTTAAAGAAAAACCCCCGGAGGAAACTCCGGGGGTTTTTTTGTCTGAATTTTCTACAAAAAATTAGGCGTTAAGCTTTTCCACCAATTGATCGGTGGTTTGAACATCACCGAAGGCCAGCAGAAATTTCCCCAATGTATGGGTGTGCATCATTTCCGTATGATCGGCATTGCCATCGGCCACCATGATGGTCCGGTACCCCCACATACTGGCATCGCGCGCCGTTGATTCACAACAAGAACTGGTGGAAACACCAGCAATCAACAAGGTGTCGATACCGCGCGCCTTTAACATGTCATCGAGTTCCGATGGATACGGGATAAAGGCAGAATAGCGCAACTTGGTCGCAATGGCGTCACTGTCTTGAACATCGCAGGGGGCATAGATACCAAAGCCCTCGCCATCTCGGGCCAGCAGTTTTTGCCGTCTTGCCCAGCCTTCCGCACTGGTGGCTTCGCGGCGATTGGCCCAGTCATCGGGGTCCGGTGGGGCTTCGGTCTGAACCCACACCACAAACCCACCGGTATCACGGATGGTTTGCGCCAAACGATTGATGTTTGGCACAATGTCCTGGGCAGAGGGGGTAAAGGACGGCATGCCTTCCTTTACGAAATAATCCTGCATATCAATGACCACCAGCGCCGTTTTCACAGGCACCAACGTGGTATAGGCATTGACTTGGCCATTTCGTTTTGATCTGGCGCGTTCCAGAAACTCTGGATCAATCGGTAAATCTGGCATCACAAACTCCGGCTTAATTCATCTTCAATAAATCACGTGCCGTACCGCCCATGATGGCGTCCCGTTCCGCGCCACTTAAACCCTCAACTTCGTTGACCAATGCCACCGGGTCTGGCTCGCCCATGTCATAGGGTCGATCCGTGCCAAGCATCACGTGATCCGCACCCACCATATCCACCAGATAGCGGATTTGCTCGGCCCGGAACACGACGGTGTCAAACCACATATTGGGCAGGAAGGATGACGGCGGTGCATCGGTGTGTTCCCGGCATTCCGTGCGTTCCCGCCAGGCATGATCAAACCGCCCGACATAGAACGGGAAGAACCCGCCGCCATGGGCAAAATAGAACTTAAGCTTTGGATGGCGGGCAATGACACCTGAATGGATCAGATGCGAAATAGCCAGCGTCGTTTCCAGCGGGTTCCCCACCACATTGGACATGTAATAATCGCCAAGGCGCTGGGGATGACTGAAGCCCTGTGGGTGGACATAGATCATGGTGCCAAGCTCTTCTGCTGCGTCCCAGAAGGGCTCTAGCGAGGTATCAGAGAGTTCCATGCCGTTGATTTCTGTGGGAAACCGAATGCCGCGCAGATCAAGATCATTAACCGCACGCTGCATTTCAGTGATGGCCAGATCAACATGATGCAATGGTGCCACCCCCATGGAAACAAACCGGTCCGGATAGGTTTTGACAATGTCTGCGGTGCGATCATTGATGCACGCCGCAACGGCCTGAGAAAGGTCAGTATCTGCCTCATAAAAGCCCCGTGGCGGTGCCGGGCTGAGGGCAGAAATATCCACCCCGATTTTATCCATGTCTTCAATGCGTTTTATGGGGTCTGCCAGAACGGCTTCGCGTTCTGCCTGGGCTTGGGAAATGCCAATGCCCCCCTGATTTTTTGCTGCTTCGCCAACCGCACCCTTTTCAGCGGCCGCTTTCATCATGTCGCGGGATTCTTCGACGACAAGATGGGCATGAATATCAATAACACTGACCATTGTTTTCTCCCTGAATGGTTCTTTTTTTTAACAGACCCTGTCCTCTAAGAAGTCAGGAACGGGGTATTGAGATGAAAATATCACGCCATTGCATTGGATCAAAAGGCTTTCGTCCATTATTGACATCTCCTTGGCCAAGCCCCCATAAATAAAGCAACAACAAACAACGATGATTTAGGAAATTGTGATGAAACCGACCCTTACCGGCCCCTTCGATTATGTTCCCCTGCCCAAACGGCCCAAAATTAAATGGCCCAATGGTGCCCGGGTCGCGGTGTGGATCATCTTAAATGTTGAATATTTCCCGCTGGATCAACCCATTCCAAAAGGCACCGGGCATACGCCCGACGTTGTCGGCTGGTCTAAACGCGATTACGGCAACCGCGTCGGGTTCTGGCGGCTTTTGAAACTGTTTCAAAAATATGGCTTTCCCGTCACCGCCAATACCAATGTGGACATCTGCGATGCCCACCCTGAAATCATTCAAGCCGGCATTGATGCGGGATGGGAATTTATGGCCCATGGCGAATCCAATTCCCGCCCCATGCACAAAATTGATCCCGATCAAGAACACAGCGTCATTAAAAATACGCTGGATAAACTGGAATCTGCCACGGGCAAACGACCCAAAGGCTGGATGGGTCCGGGCATGCATGAGACCTGGAACACCCTTGATTATCTGGCCGAAGAAAAGCTGCTCTATTGTGCCGATTGGATCAATGACGACCAGCCCTACATGATGCGCACACCTGGCCACGAAATCGTTTCCATGCCGTATGGCGAACATCCCCATGACAACGGGGCCATCAACCGCATGCATTATTCACCGGCCGAATTTGAGCAAATGATCAAGGATGCCTTCGACACCCTTTATGAAGAAGGCGCGGAAACAGGCATGGTGTTGCCCATCGGCTTGCACCCGTTTGTTGCCGGCCCCCCATATCGCATCAAGGCAGTGGAACGGGCACTGGAATACATCAACGGGTTTGACCATGTGTGGAAGGCAACGGGATCAGAAATTGCCGAACATTATCTAAAATCGGGCTCTACCTTTTAAGGCTAATCCAGCCCCAGCGCCTTTCGAATGGCAGAAATGCTGGCGTCATGGCCTTCAAAGAAAAAGGCCTTTTCATACGCAGGGCGTTCAGCTATCGCATCGCACCAATCGCTCACCCGTGGCCATGTACCGCCCAATAGCAGATCCGGGCGCAAATCATTGATGCGTTCAACAAAAGGCACCATGGCAATATCGGCAAGGCTGTAGAACGACCCGATCAGCCACGGGCCAGCAATTGCAAGGGCCGCTTCCATGCGATCAAAGGTCAATTCCATTTCGGAATACGCCGCTT
>Ga0233439_10004432_pt1 | contig 13568 bp, 10 predicted proteins | sample SI_123_September_6_FD_182713 | JGI IMG/M metagenome (GOLD analysis project Ga0233439, IMG submission 182713) | Seawater microbial communities from Saanich Inlet, British Columbia, Canada - SI_123_September2016_100_MG | ecosystem: Environmental > Aquatic > Marine > Inlet | place: Canada: British... | reverse complement strand
ATCCGAATCGACCTGATGCCCTTCAGAGCGGCGAAGAGCTACTTGGGCTAGGTGGAAGATCACCACAACGCCAGGCGCGTATTCGAGACGCCATTGTTGCCAAAGCATCACGTGGTGAAGTGTTGGGGCGAACCCCGTTCGGTTATGAAGCTGGCACTGACGGCTTGCTGAAACCGGCTGAGGGCGAATCTGAAATCGTTCGCGAAATATTTGAAACTTATGCCGGCCCCTGGCACGCTGAAAATTCGAAACCACTCGGTGGTCCCGGACTACGGGCTATTGCTCGTTCGCTAAACGATCGTGGGCTTTTGACTCGTACAGGTCGGCCATGGTCGGCATTGGCTGTTTCTGGCATTCTCAAAAATCGGACTTATCTGGGCACGTACACACGCTACGGCGTTCGAATCGCCGGTAGCCACGAACCGCTAATCGATCGAGAAATATTTAATCGGGCCGACGCCGTAACGAAAACTCGCAAACCGGTTCGTCGACGAGCCACCGAGCCACCATACCTGCTCGGAGGAATCGCACGCTGCGATCTTTGCGGAAGAGGTCTTTCAGGTCTGACGCGACGTCGTGCATGGAAGTGCGTCGACGGGACCTCTGCTTCCAAGTCGTACCGCTACTACGAATGTCCGTCACGTGACGCACGCAACGAACGGGAAGTCGGCGTATCTCGGCATTCGTCTTGGCACGCAGATGAACTTGAAAAGGCTGTAATTGAGCAGGTTCAGCGGTGGGGACTTCGCATCAAGAAAAAACTGCGACCTGTGGTTGGCGATACTCTGGCAGAAGAGATTTCAGAGGCAGAGCGCGAGTTCAGTAGGGCAGTTAGATCGGTAGCTTCCGCGTACGGCACACTGAACGATCTGGCCGCGCCGTTAGAACGGCTCGAACAGGCACGAGCTAGCATTGGCTCCGAAAATGTCGAACCGGTTGATGTCGAGAAACTTCTCACTGAAATTCAAGGCACCGATGTTGCGCTTGCGAAAGCTGCAGCATCGTCATTGCTTGAACGTGTGATCACAGGCGAAGACAGCGTCGAAGTAATTCCGCGAACCTAACGGGATCGTTTAAGAATCCTTTTCGGAATTTTTGCATCTGATGTGTATAACGACTTGCTAACTTGTTGTTATCAACTTACTATTAGTAAGTGCAATTATTCTGATGTACGAATCGCTACTTCTTAGCCTTCTAAGTGCTGGCTAAGTGCTGGAGAAAATCATGCCCGCCGTAACAGTCGACAATATTCTTGCTTTAGATCGTGTAGCGCTCCCTGCTGCCGGCGGAGTAGTTCGACCCGTTGTGACTATCACTACCGCTCCTTCTGGATTTGAAGGCGAAGGCTTTCCAGTGCGACGTGGGTTCGCTGGAATTCCTCAACAGCACCTCGATCCGTTCATCATGTTGGATCAGATGGGCGAAAACGAATGGCGCGCTGGCGAGGCGAAGGGCACTCCGTGGCATCCGCACCGTGGATTCGAAACGGTCACCTACATGATCGAGGGCGAATTCAAGCACCGTGATTCCGAAGGTGGCGGTGGAGTTATTAGCGATGGCGACACGCAGTGGATGACTGCTGGCGCCGGAATACTGCATATAGAAGTGCCAACTGAAGAGATCGTTGTCAGCGGTGGAACTATTCATGGGACCCAGCTGTGGGTGAACCTGCCTCGTGACAAGAAGTGGGCAAAGCCGCGTTATCAGGATATTTCTCGTACGAATTTGTCTCTACTTAGTTCAGATGACGGCGGTGCGCTAATTCGTGTGATCGCCGGATCGCTCGATGGCCATGATGGTCCCGGTATCACCTACTCACCGATCACTTATGTTCACGCCACGGTGAGTCCCGGTGCACAGGTGGAACTACCGTGGAATCCTGAGTACAACGCACTTGCTTACGTGCTTGCTGGAAACGGAACAGTTGGACCAAATCGTAATCCGATTCATCTTGGTCAGACGGCAGTGTTCGGTACGGGCGATTCTCTGGTTTTCTCTGCCGATGAAGAGCAGGACAGTAAGTCTCCCGATCTGGAAATACTTCTGCTTGGTGGACAGCCAATTCGTGAGCCGGTCGCTTGGTACGGTCCGTTTGTGATGAACACTCAGGAAGAGCTTCAGCAGGCGTTTGCCGATTATCAGGCTGGCAAGCTAGGCGTAATTCCGCCTGACGTAATTCCGCACACGTCTTAGTGTTAGTCGCGACGTTGATCGCGCTCGCCGTCGAACACTCGGCTCTCGCTGCAATCTCCCCCTCTAACTCCCCCCGTCCGGGGGAGGATTTGTCAGCTCCGGGCGTCGTCGGACGGCTTGGTCGCGGGTCACAGTCTGGCGTTAGTCGCGCTCGTCGTAGGACGACTCGGCTCAAGCTGCAATCTCGTGATGGCTCTGGCGTCATAGGATGACTTGTCGCTATCTGCAATCTACCCTCTCCCTAGCCTCTCCCGAAGGAGAGGGGACAGGCACAAACCCAACCACGCTCAACCGCGTCATCCTGAACTTGATTCAGGATCTCGATGCAGTACGCAGTACCTGCACAGATTACTGCCACACGACCACTTTCGCTCACGAAATAACTACGAGTATTCCTGTTACCTCATCACCAAATTCACGATGATGTAGTTGTGAGTCAGTGAGAGTTACATGCTTGGTGCTAAGCGTGAAACCGACAAGCAACTGAGCGTGTAATCCGTGGGTTGGTCGCAATAACCAAAGCCCACATATGTGGAAGCGCGTTGTTCAATCGGGTTTGGCCCGGTCGATAGGAGTTGCAGTGATGACGGCACAGTTCATCTTCGATTTTCGAGATACAAGCATCGTTGGTCCCGAAGTGCTTGGTGGTAAAGGCTTCGGTCTTTCGAAGATGACTCAGATAGGCATACCTGTCCCTCCCGGATTTGTCGTTTCGACCGACGCCTGCAAGGTCTACTACGAACAGGGCAGCAGGCTCTCCAGCGAGTTCTGGCAATCTTTCAACAGCCAGCTGAACGAACTTGAAAAGCAAACCGATAAGCAATTCGGTGGCACAACCGATCCACTTCTAGTTTCTGTTCGTTCCGGCGCACCCATTTCTATGCCGGGAATGATGGACACGATTCTCAATATTGGCTTGAACGACCTGTCAGTCGAAGCGCTGGCCCTCGCTTCGGAGAATCGACATTTCGCCTTCGATTCTTACCGCCGACTCGTTCAAATGTACGGCGAAGTAGTTGAAGGAATCGACAAACGAGCCTACGACGATGTGCTCCAACTTGCCTTAAAAGACGAACGAGTTGAGAGTCCGATGGCACTTAGCGAATCAGGTCTTGAAGCACTTGTAGGCAGTTTCAAAAAGGTCTTTGAAGCTGGCGTTGGAAAACCGTTCCCGCAAGATCCTTACGAGCAGGTTCACCGCTGTGTAATGGCAGTGTTCGAATCGTGGCATGGCAAACGAGCGCAGACCTACCGTGAAATGCAAAGCATCCCGAACACTTTGGGAACAGCCGTAAACGTTCAAGCGATGGTGTTCGGAAACCTTGGCGAACAATCGGGAACCGGTGTGTGCTTCACTCGAAATCCCTCTACTGGCGACGCCAAGCTCTACGGTGAATTCTTGCAATCGGCACAGGGCGAAGATGTGGTTGCAGGCATTCGCACGCCCGAACCGGTTACGGCGATGGCAAAAATATTCCCTGACGCCTATCTCGATCTACTAAAGCACACGCAAACGCTCGAAAAGTACAACCGTGACATGCAGGATATCGAGTTCACCATTCAGCAAAATGAACTGTTTATTCTTCAAACTCGAAACGGCAAGCGAACTGCTCAAGCCGGCGTGAAGATGGCAGTCGATATGGCGGGAGAAGGTCTGATTTCAGAGGACGAAGCGATCATGCGAGTCGATCCTTCAGATCTGACCCAGTTGCTTCTTCCTCAGCTTCCTGCTGACCATGGAATGGATGTAGTCGCAACAGGGCTGAGTGCATCGCCTGGGGCAGCTGTGGGCTTCATCACTCTCGACGCCGATATCGCTGAGCAACGAGCGCAAAAGGGCGAGCACGTCATTCTGGTTCGACCCGAAACTTCACCAGACGATATTCACGGGTTTATCGCTGCTCAGGGAATTCTCACCGCAAAGGGCGGTCTAACGTCACATGCCGCCGTCGTGGCGAGGGGCATGGGTAAGCCGTGTATCACCGGGTGTGAGGGGTTGGATGTCGACCTCGAAGCGAGGCATATTTCGATATTCGGCGTGATCTACGACGAGGGCACGCTGATAACAATCGATGGCACGACGGGATCGGTGATCATCGGCGAACCCGATCTTGTCGCAGCTTCCAACGAAGGCGAGCTCGATACGTTGCTGAGTTGGGCCGATTCGAAACGTCGCCTAAAAGTAATGGCGAATGCCGATACTCCAACAGACGCACGGAACGCCAAGCGATTCGGCGCTGAGGGAATCGGATTGTGCCGAACCGAGCACATGTTCTTTGGCGAAGATCGATTGCCGAAGATGCAAACGATGATTCTTGCCAACAATGTTGAATCACGAGCCGAAGCACTCGAAGAGCTACTGCCGATTCAAACAGAAGATTTTTACGGAATATTCAACGAACTTGGCACAAGCCCGGTGATTATTCGATTACTCGATCCACCGCTTCACGAGTTCTTGCCAGACAAATCGGAGGCAACGTCATCGGAAATCGCTCGCCGGATCGACGAACTCAGCGAGACGAATCCTATGCTGGGCATGCGGGGTTGCAGGCTTGGCTTGGTTTACCCCGAGATTTATGAAATGCAGGTGCGAGCTATCGCCGATGCTTCGGCAAAGGTCTACTTGGAATCCGGAATCTGGCCCCGGGCACAGATCATGATGCCGATGGTCGGCTTCATTTCCGAAATGGTTAAGCTCAGGAAGAACGTTCAGGCGATTCTCGACGAACGGACCGTTTCTGATGTGCCGATCGGCATGATGATCGAATTGCCTAGAACGTGTGTTGTCGCCGATGAAATGACCGAGGCTGCCGACTTCTTCAGCTTCGGAACAAACGACCTCACGCAAACGACTTTGGGATTCTCTCGTGACGACGCCGAGAACGCGTTCATGGGCAAGTACACCGAAGAAGGCATTTTGGTGAGCAATCCGTTTGAAACTCTTGACGTTTCTGGAGTTGGGAAGTTGATCAACATGGCGGTTGAATCGGTTGAATCTAGCGGTCACCACATGAGCTTTGGCGCCTGTGGCGAGCATGGTGGCGATCCTGCTTCGATCGAATTCTTCCACGCTGCAGGTCTCGATTATGTTTCCTGCTCACCGTTCAGAATTCCAATCGCCAGACTTGCAGCAGCGCAGGCGGCGCTTTCGGTCTAGTGTGCAGGCGGCACGTTCGTTCAAGCGAGCCACGTCATTCTGAACTCGATTCAGAATCAGTAGCCAAAGCGGAATTCCGTAGCCGACCGAGAGTCGAATACTGTTTTCAACTTCAATATATGATCGTGCTCGCACGTGATACTGAATCAAGTTCAGCATGACAGCGTTGGGCATTAAATCGGCTTGCCTGTGCAATAGGGTCGGGAATTGTTGGCTGCTTGTGACACAACGAGTAAAGTGTCGTTCGACGATACCTACCGCAACTCAGTCTCATCGGAGCCGACCGAACTTATGCCACTACTGCTGAACGGATTTACAGATCACACGATCAACACTGGTGAAATCGAAATTGGCTACTCGGTCGGACCCAACAACGGCCCAACGCTGCTTCTACTCCACGGAGTAACAAGCCGGCGTGATGGCTTCTTGCGGGTGATAGACGAGTTGCTAAATGACTACCACGTGATCACGATGGATCAGCGTGGGCATGGGTTCTCCGGTCACGCTTCAGGCGCCTACGAGCGTGAAGATCACGCACGTGACATTCGCTACGTGATGGAAAACGTGTGCAAGGAACCGACCATCGTCTGGGGGCACTCGATGGGTGGCGGCAATACCGTCGCCATGGCGAATAATCCGCCATCGAACCTGAAGGCTGTCGTGCTTGAAGACCCGGCAGTATTTGGTCGAGTTCGTCCAGCGCGTGCCAATAGCAGTCCAACCATGAGCGGCTTCCAGCTTCACTTAAATTTCATTGAAGCTGGAATGTCTATTGAGGAGATGGCTCCTAAATTGCAGGAAGCAACTCCGAACCAGCCAGAGTATTTTTCTAAGTGGAAGGCTGAGTGCTTGTTGCAGATGGACGCCGACATTCTGCGTGGAGTGGTGGGAGGAACGTATAAAGGCTTCGACGATCCTGCTGCGATGCTGGCAAACATTCAGGTACCGGTAATCCTGCTTCAAGCTGATCCAGACGCTGGCGGAATTCTGCCTGACGATTACTTGGCTGGAATTCTTCCAAACAGCGATTCGTTCACTTCGCAGAAAATCGTTGGAGCAGGGCACAACATCAATCGTGAGTACCCTGAGAAAATGCTGCCGGTCGTCTTGCCGTGGTTGGCGGCGCACGCGTAAGCTCCGACGAGAAATGTTTTCACAGTCACTGTCATTCTGAACTCGATTCAGAATCAGTAGCCGAAGTGGGGACTACTGTCGACTCAGCTTTGAGCAGACTTGCCTTGATCAACGAGTTGTCGCGTCTCGAACGTAATACTGAATCAAGTTCAGCATGACATTTTGCGGACCAACAATCTGATTTCCCGAGTGGCAGCCGAGGGATCTGGTGGGGTGGTGGTTTAGTGGCAGCTTTTACCATTGAAGCAGGGAGCTTGCCCAAGTCGAAAATTTGTTCAGCGTCGCACGTAATACTGAATCAAGTTCAGCATGACATCGTCGAAGGTTGCTGCCAGTTGCCTGTCGTCCTTCGAGAACCTCAGGATGACACTGTTCGGGATACCGCCTGCCGTTCGAAACCTTGTACCCTTAAAAATGTCGCGAGGAGGACGGACGGTCGCCGCTGCGTTTAGGCGTAGGGGAGGAAAGTCCGAGCACCTCATGAATCAGAGTGCCTGCTAACGGCAGGGCGGGGCGACCCGACAGAAAGTGCAACAGAAAGAAAACCGCCGGACCGTCGAGAAATCGGCGCATCGGTAAGGCTGAAAGGGTGCGGTAAGAGCGCACCGCCCGGATGGCGACATGCGGGGCAAGGTAAACCTCACTCGGTGCAAGACCAAATAGGGAAGTGATGACCGGATTCGGGTAGCTTCCGGGTTGGTTGCTTGAGCCTGCGAGCAATTGCAGGCCTAGATGGATGACCGTCACTGGTGAGGCTCTTCCTCATCAGTACAGGACTCGGCTTATAGTCTGCCTCGCGGCAAGACTCACGTGAATAGCCCCCGGCAAAACCGGGGGCTTTTCTTTTTAATTCTGATTCACTAAGCCGAGCGCTTCGACAAGGCAAGTTCGCAGACATTGTTGACGAATTCTTCGTTAAATCCGTGCCAGCCATACCCGAACATCTTCGTTTGAATTACGACGGAGCTCTCATATATCCCCCACTGGACAGATCCTTCCAGCTCAGATTCAAAATTAATTCCGTCGAATACTGAGACGTGCTTGCCCCAGAATTCCTTGCCATAACAAAAGATGTATTCCGGCTTAGGGCTGGACTCCGAATAGTCGTTCCGCAGTAGCTGCAGCCGCGAATCCTGGACGGTTTCTAAATACTCGTTTGGTGTACCAAGTAGGTTTTCGTAGGGCCATTCGCTTATTGCTTTTTTAGGCATCGGAAGCACCTCGGTGAGAAATGTTTCACCGCCCGGTCGACCTAGGTACCTTGACTGATAATCCCTTGTGGACTCGAGATCCCACCAATCACGATTGCCGTTTATACGACCCACTATGGCGGACATGATCCGCCAGGTTGGTACTGACTTCCTCATATTGTGCGATTTGAAGTTTTCGTGTGACTTTGCCAGATCCTCAAACCGACTAAACTTGTCGGCTCTGATCTGGAGTTCCTCGTTGCTGGGAACTCCGCCTTCCTCCATCCCGACGAACCAAAACTTGGCGCTTGGAATTCCATATCCTCGGAAATTCGAAATACGCTCAATTTGTTCGGGAGTAAGGTCGTACAAAGAAGTCTGCCCACGTTCCTAGATCGAAAACTCCACGTTCAACGTATCGGCCATCTTTTTGAAGTATTCGACTGTGTGGCGAGGGAGCGGAACTCCGGATTCTTTGCGTTTGGTTACGTATCCAGCATCTGGGTAGCCGGGGTACATTACGTCGCCTGCGGCTTCGGGTGAAGGCTCTTGAGCGCGGAACGCTCGGAGCATTTCGTCCATGTCGGTCTTGAACTCGTCGGCAGGTCGGAACCCATCGATTCGAGTCGCCTGGAAGTAGTGACAGAAACGTCCGCCCTTAGGGTTGTCCATCATCAAACCCGAAAGTCGTTCACCCGGCAGAACTCCACCAAGCACATCAGCCATCACGCCGATTCCAGTGCCCTTGTGAGCGCCGGTATCGTACTTGCCACCAAGCGGAGGCTGACCAATCGCTTCGCTTCGCTTTGAAATGTCGGTTACAGGTTTGCCATTGGCGTCCTGCGCCCATCCCTCAGGAATATCGACCCCAAACGCCTGAGCGATCGAAACCTTGCCGTATGAAGTCATCGACGAAGCCATGTCGATAACGAACGGAGGTTCTTCGCCAGCCGGAGCAGCGAACGCCATTGGGTTCGTACCCATCCACGGGTACCGAGCGTTCATTGGAATGATCACACGACCGCCACCCGACGACATCGTGTAGCCGATCATGTCGTGCTTCAGGGCGAGTCGAGCATAGTAGCCAGCTGCTCCGTAGTGCGAAGAATTTTTCACAGCCACGGAAGCCATACCTGTGGTCTTTGCCTTCTCGATAGCCAGTTCCATCGCCTTCACGCTGGCGATCATCGCCATGCCTCTGTCGGCGTCGATAACGGCAGTTCCCGGCGTTTCGTAAGTGACCTGAACGTTAGGCGTTGGGTTGATGTAGCCGTTCATTAGTCCAGTGAGATAGTGCAGATCGAGGTTGTAGCAAACGCCGTGAGTGTCGATTCCGTTCATGTCGGCATCGACCAACACGTCAGCACAAAGACGAGCTTCGCCGTCTGGCATTCCAGCGGCTGTGAACAGGTTCGTAATGAACTCGACCAACGGTGCCTGCTGAACGTAAGTAGGATCTGGGACGTGCTTAAGCTTCTCGAGAACCATTTTCTGAAACTGAACTTTCTATTTGGTGCGTTTGGGAATGCCGAGTGCACTCGTGATTTCTGATGTGGCGAATATTACTAGCACTCGGCAGCTTTGGTGATTGGCGCGCCCCTGTTGTTGAACGGATTCTTGTGTCAAAGTAGTGCGCGACAGGCGTGGGACGCATACATGGGCGCTTGCAGACGCTTTTCAGGAGATTCGATTCGATGGCAGATACGGCAGACATCGTTGTTGTTGGCGGTGGTGTTCACGGCGCTTCAACCGCGTGGCATTTGGCAAAGCGTGGCGCAGGGAAGATTGTCCTAATCGAAAAAGACGGCATCGCTTCGGGAGCTTCCGGCTGGTCGAGTGCGATTGTCCGAATGCACTACACGCTCGAATCGCTGGTGAAGGTCACGATGTACGGTCGTGAGATGTACGGCGACTGGGAGAATATTGTCGGTGTTGGCGAAAGCGGATTTCGCAAGACTGGATTCCTAATTCTGTTCCCTGAAGACGAGCTTGGGCATGGTCGTGAAGTAGTCGAAATGCAGCAAAGGCTTGGCATTGACGCTCGGTACATATCAGTCGATGAAGTTGGCGAAATTGAACCACGACTGGTCCGTGACGATGTAGCAGCAGGAGCCTGGGAACCCAATTCGGGGCACGCTGATGGATCGACGGTAGCGAATTCGTTCATCGCTGCAGCGCGTGAACTTGGTGTCGATGTTCGCGTCGGGCCTGAAGTGCTTAGAGTCACTTCTGAAGGCAGAAAAGTTACCGGCGTAGAAACTTCTGAGGGCGTGATTTCTGCCGATACCGTAATTGTCGAAGCTGGATTCCGAACAAGTGCGTTATTGGCACCACATGGCGTTGAACTACCGATCACCCCGGTGCGACACGCCATCGCTGTGGTCGAACGAACGCCCGACTTTGGTGATATTCATCCTGTAGTTTCCGATCGAGTCTCAAAGGCTTACTACCGACCTGAACGTGGAACGCTGGCGTTGCTTGGCGAACACGATCCTATGCGTGGGCCTATCGATGACGAAGTCGAAGCTGCAAAGGCGCCAATCTTGGATGAAGAGGTTAGCCTGATGGAACGATTTGCAAATCGCTTCCCGGGTCAGGAACTGGCTTCAAAAATGCAGGGTTACACGGGTGTGTACGACTGCTCACCCGACTTCCATCCGGCATTCGGCAAGGTGCAAGCATTGGACGGTTTATTTGTCGGTGCAGGCTTCAGTGGTCATGGATTCAAGCTAAGCCCCGGCACAGGCAAGATCATGAGCGATCTTGTTGTTGACGGCTCGACAGACATGATCGATGTTCACCCGTTCCGAATCGAGCGGTTCGCTGAGAACGATTTGCTGCTCGATGGCAAAGGCGAAGTGAATCGTTCGATGGGTTAGTTGAACAGCGGGTTCGAGCCGCCGAATGCGTCGATAGCAGCGCCTGTGATCGACGAACTAGTGTCACCGGCAAGGAACAGCGCCACATCGGCGATTTCTTTTGGCTCCATCAGCTTGGGGTCTTCCGATCGGCCAGCGGTGTTGAACACTTGGCGGAATCCTTCGGTATCAGTACCGGCAGGGCAGATGGCATTCACCATAATCCCATGTTCGTAGACTTCGGCAGCTAATGTTTCTGTGAAGCTAATCAAACCGGCTTTGGTGACTCTATATGCCCCCCGGCCGTATCCACCTTTTCGCCCGCCAATAGACGAAATGTTGATGATCTTGCCACTTCCACGTTCGATCATTCCCGATAGAAGTTTTTGGGTGATTAAGAACGATCCTGTGAGGTTCACGTTCAAGATGTCACGCCAAAGGTCGGCGTCGAGATCAACGATAGGGATTCTGTCTTGAATGATCCCTGCGTTGTTCACGAGGATGTCGACACCACCGAATTCATTTTTCGCAGCTTCCACGAGAAGATCGATTTCGGATTCCACTCCAAGATCGGCCGTAACGCCGAGTGCGTTGCTTCCACGTGCGCTGATCGTCGCTGTTACGTCGGTGATCTCGTCCTGATTCCTGCCAGTGGCGACAACGTTCGCCCCTGCTTCGCCAAAAGCGATTGCGATAGCTTTACCGATGCCTTTGGATGCGCCGGTTACGAGTGCTGTTTTTCCTTTGAGTGATGTCATGCCAAAGATGTTACCCGCAAAGAGTTCGCAATGACTGAATAGCCGGTTCATACTGGATGACAGAATTTTTTTATCGGCATCCTAAACATGCCGCATTCAAGACGGAGAATCGAATGGCAGAGAAGGTAGTTGTTACAGGCGGATCGGGTAGGGCTGGTGAATACATCATCGCCGAGTTCGCAGCAGCTGGATACGACGTATACAACGTCGATTCGGTACCGCCACGACCCGGTTCTCCTTCTAACTCTGCTCAGTGGTGGGACGTCGATGTAACCAACTTCGGTGAAGTGGTTAACGCACTAACCGGTGCCGACGCTGTTGTGCACATGGCTGCTATTCCTGCGCCTAACAAGGATGCTGAGCACAAGCTGTTCCGCATCAACATGCTTTCCAACTGGAACGTTCTCGAAGCAGCCGAAATTCACGGCATCGAGCGTATTTGCATGGCTTCGTCGATCAACGCTGTTGGTGCTGGTTGGGGCCAAAAGGTGTACACACCTGAGTACTACCCAGTCGATGAAAACCACCCGACTCGGGTTGAAGATGCCTATTCCCAGTCAAAATGGCTTGGTGAAGAGATGGCATCGGCGTTTGTTCGACGTCGTGAGGGCAAGGTTCAGATCGCCAACATGCGATTCCACGCACTGTGGGACCCTGCTCACGGAAAATCTCACCTTGAATCTGGTGACAAGACTTCCGTCACTGGTCGAGCCGCCGGCGGATTCTGGAGCTGGGTGGGTCGACACGACGCAGCCCGAGCTTGCCGTTTGACCATTGAGAAGGAATTTGGCGGAGCCGAAGCTTTCTTCATCAACGCAACCGACACAGTGCTCGATATTCCGACGATGGATGCGATCAAACAGGTTCACCCTGACGTGAAACTTCGTGAGCCAATCGAAGGATTCCGAAGTCCTTTATCGGTAACTAAGGCCGAGAAACTCCTTGGATGGGTTCCGGTTGAGTCGTGGCGTGAGGGCACGCTTCGAGATCCAGAGCCAAACGATGTTGAGCCACAGCCATACCAGGCGCAGTGGACCAGGTAGCGGTGGCTACGTTTTCTGAGAGATTGGGTATTGTTGGCTGAGTCGAGGCGATGAGGCTTCAGCTCGACTTTGACTTCTTGGAACGCGCGAGCGCCCACGTTGTCATTCTGAACTGCATCCTGAGCTCCGTCGAAGGGTTGATTCAGAATCAGTAGCCAATATAGTTATGAATAACGACTCAGTTGGGGTTCGCCCTGCCTGAGTCGTTTCGCGTTTGTCGATGAGTGCGCGTCCCCACCCCAGATCCCTCGACTCCGATGACTTCGCTCGGGAAATCAGATTTCGACAGCGGGTGATTCCTCCCTCACCCCAGCCCTCTCCTGCTAGGAGAGGGAGCTTTAATGCCGAACGTTAACTCGTCACGCCGCCATCGACCGGAACTGCCTGACCGGTTACGTAGCTGGCGGAATCGGAACATAAGAACGACACGACTTGGCCAACCTCGGAAGGCTCGCCGTATCGATTCATCGGCACCCACGACTCCATCTTCGCCCGTGTCGCAGGATCGCCACCTCGGTCGAGTCCGTGCATCATCGTGGTATCGATCACACCGGGACAAACAGCGTTCACTCGAATGCCCTTGCGAGCGTAGTCACGCGCCGCAGCCCTCGTGAGTCCGATCACTCCGTGCTTGCTCGCTGTGTACGCGGGTTGCCGACCCGTTCCGCCGTTCAGCCCCATGTACGAAGAATCGTTGACGATAGCGCCGCCTCCGTTCTCGATCATGTAGCCGATTTCGTACTTCATGCTCAAGAAAGCGCCTTTGAGGTTCACATTGATGATGGCGTCGAAGTCGTCATCTTCAACTTCGTGAAGATGACCGTTTGGTTCGAGGATTCCAGCGTTATTGAACGCCGCATTTAGGCCGCCATAAGTAGAAACGGCGTGCTGAACCGCACGTTCAACCTGAGCGCCATTAGAAACATCAGTAACGGCATAAGTAGCCGTGCCGCCAGCCGCCTCGATCATCGACACCGTCTCAGCAAGATCAGCTTCTCGTCGTGCTGCAACAACAACCTTCGCTCCGTGACCAGCCATAACTATCGCTGTATCACGACCAATGCCTGAACTGGCTCCGGTAATCAGTGCGATTTTGTTCTCAAGAAGGGCGGGCATTCGGAACGTACCTTTAGTTGCTTTTTGTTACTTGGGTGGGTGGTTCGGATGTTGTGCAACACGTAGCATACGTCGTCGGGCCAATGAGATGCCCGTATTTGTAATTCCAATGACTATCG
>Ga0233439_10004430_pt1 | contig 13574 bp, 12 predicted proteins | sample SI_123_September_6_FD_182713 | JGI IMG/M metagenome (GOLD analysis project Ga0233439, IMG submission 182713) | Seawater microbial communities from Saanich Inlet, British Columbia, Canada - SI_123_September2016_100_MG | ecosystem: Environmental > Aquatic > Marine > Inlet | place: Canada: British... | reverse complement strand
TTGAAAAAGTTATTACCCGTTGAACCATCAATTGCAAACCCCTGCTGATGAACCTTATTAAATTCTTGTATAAACCCTGCGGCCAACCGATCTATCTTATCGCTCAGGTTTTCCACTTCCGTATCACGCATTTCCAGATAGCCCTTGATCGAACCACCGGTGATCGATGACGTGATATTGGTGCTATTTCCAGCTCCGTCCAGAACCAATACATCGACAAAAGATTTGTTATTTCCATTAGGTGAAGTGGCAAGTTCAAAAGCGGTAGAATGCAATACCAGCGGGGTTCCATCGCCAAGAGTTATGCTTATTTGCCCATCACTTTCATCGACAAAATTTAGATCAATGATCTCCGAAAGATCTTTGACCTTTTGATCGCGTTTATCACGCAAATCATTGGCACTGAATGTAGTAGGCTCATTGGCATGAATAGATTTATTGAGCGCGGCAATTTCTTGTGTGAGACTATTAATGCGGTTCACTTCAACCGAAATCGTTGCATCTAAATTTTGCTGGATCTGAAAAAAAGACTCACCCAGATTATTAAAAACCGATGCCAAGTTTTGCCCCTCCGCAACCAAATTGGAGCGTTCAGGAAAACCTGTCGGGTTGGAAGATACATCTTGCACCCCATTAAAAAATTGGCTCAAGGTTTGATTCAGGCTCTGGCCCCCGCTTTCGCTCAGCAAAATTTCAAGCTGATCAAAAACATCCTTCTTGACCTTAAACCGCCCGAGTGTATCGCCTTCCCCTAAAATCTGGGAATATAAGAATTCATCGTGTGAACGCTCGATGCCCGCCACCCGGACCCCCGTACCTATTTGCCCGAGGCTAAAACTTCTAGGGTTCGTCGCTTCAAAATTAACTTCTTGGCGGGAATACCCTTCGGTCTGCACATTGGAAATATTTTGGCCAGTAACCTCAATGGCCAATTGTTGAGACAGAAGCCCCAATTTCGCAGTATTTAATATGCTGAATGTATTCGATGTCATTGCAACGAACCTTTATAACTCATTAAATAAAATTACACATCCATGCTTACCATTCGGCCTTCAACACGCCCCTCCGTCACCCGACCATTTGCCTGATAAGGGGAGTATGCTTTTTCATCCGCCGAATGAATAAATGCCAGTGATTTTTTCAGTGACAATGCAGAATGATCCATCAAATTTTTTACCTTGTCGCTCCATTCATTAATTTCTTTAATCTGAGCGAGTAATTTCTGCCGGTATAAAAACAAGGTTTTTCGATTGGGATTATCTTTTCTTTGAACCAAATTTTTTAGAGTCAAATTAGATTGTTTGGCATTTAATTTTTCAGCGATTTTTTTCATCAGACAAGAACGGCTATTTTCCAAAGCCTGCATTTGCATGACCTGATCTTCTTTTTTTGCATTAATTTCTTGCAGAGAATTATAAGAATATTTTGCGACACAAGCCCACTCCTCCTTTAGAAGGCTGATGAAGCTATCGTAGAGTCTAATTTTTTGCTTTAACAAATCCTCAAGGTTCTTATATAACCGGTTCATTTGTTATTCTCCCCGTTTAATTCCAATATCTTGTGCAAGAGGCATTTTATAGAGTGGAGACGAGATGGTTTCTCCTCGAAGAACTTTATTCATTTTACTCAAATCGTTATAAACCATTTCACCCAACCCCATTCCTTTTCGCTTAGACATGTCTTTTGCCATTTCTTGATCCATCATGGATTGATACATATCCATCGAGTTGCTTTTCAATAAATCTGATTTTGGAATTGCTTTTCTCATTGTTTCGAACAATTTATTAATAAAAACCGATTCAAAATCTCTGGCGACTTTTTCCATTTCCGCCTCTGAGCCTTCCTTGCCAAACTCAGACTGCCTTCGCAAACCATCAATAGTTTTATCTGTTAACTGATTAAACAGATTGCTTTGTAGTTGTGTCGATTTGATGGAATCCATTGTTGCCTCTTTTAAAATCCATTTATAAGACTAATTGCAAGCACCGTACCAAAGTCATGCGAATCTAATTTTCTTCAGTGCACACCCATTAATCCTTTAAATATATGGGGTTAAATAATTGTTACTTTAATGACAGGGCAGGATTTCTTCCAAGACCGGAAGAGGAGGAGGAAAAAATTTCCCTGTTTTGCATTTTTAACTTATATCAGTTCCAAACGAGCATGCAGGGCTCCTGAAGCTTTTATAGCTTGCAAGATAGCGATCAAATCTCTGGGAGTTGCGCCGATTGAGTTGAGGCCCTTTACAACATCTCCCAAAGATATGCTATTTGGAATGACCAATAACTTGTCCACACCTTCTCCTACTGCTAAACGAGTTCGCGGGAGAATAATGGTTTCTGCCCCTTCCGGCGCCAGTGGTGGTGGTTGAACGGCTATTGGTTCTTCCTTGATATTGATAAACAGAGCCCCATGTGCAACGGCAACACTGGATATCTTGACATTTTCTCCCATCACAATAGTTCCCGTGCGTTCATCAATGATTACTTTGGCTTCTGAGTCTGGTGTGACATCAAGATTCTCAATTCTTGTTACAAAGGCAGAAGTATTGTTCAAATAAAGCTTCGGAACCTTTACCGACACCGTTCCCCCATTGAGCATTGAAGCCAATGAATCTTTCATCTTATCGTTGATGGCTTTACTTATTCTACTGGCAGTGGTGAAATCTGTTTTCTTCAATGCCAGAATGATTTCTTCCTTGGCATTAAAATCATATTTGATTTCTTTTTCTACCTGTCCGCCGTTAGAAATTCTTCCAACCGTTAAATGGTTTTTTTGAACACCCCGGGCCGCTCCAGAAACCGAAAATCCTCCTATAGATAGAGGGCCTTGTGCCACTACATAGGTATTTCCATCTGGGCCTTTCAAGGGTGTCATTAAAAGTGTTCCTCCTTGTAAACTTTTTGAGTCACCCAACGAAGACACCGTTACATCAAGATGATCCCCTTGTTTTGAAAATGGAGGTAGGTCGGCTGTCACGATTACCGTGGCAATATTTTTAAATTTTAACTGGTCAACTTCTGCCGTTGGCACCGTCACACCTAATCTTTTCAACATGCTGACGATAGTTTGAATCGAGAAAAATACATTGGTGGCACTGTCACCGGTTCCTGTCAAGCCAATCACCAAACCAAAACCAATCAGTTGATTGCTTCGGACTCCCTTGATGTTGGACAAATCTTTTATCCGAGCAGAGTGCGCCGGGCTTGCCAGAAAAAAAACCAAAATGAATGATGCCCAGAATTTTTGTCCGAAATAACGATTAAACATTTTTCCCTCAATTCGTTTTTTAAGTGCCATCATTTTGCAAGGTATAAGAAAATGTACCCGTATTATTGTTGCCATTATCCGTGACTGATACCGTGTAAACTTGATCACCCTGAGTTCCATTCGGTAAGGTAGCTGGTGCGGTAATTACAATTGTGGTTGCCGTTGTTGTGAAAGTTGGAGGTGTTGTAAAAGTCGTTCCCGTATTATTATTTGCAATTGTCGCTGTCTGGCCTGTGGTCGAGCCACTTGCATTGGTTGTGACAGTATCAATGGCTGCCGCTACGGCTTGAGTCACGGCAATGACATCAAAACCCAATGCCAGTGGTAAAACCACTGCTGTTGCTGTTGCCGTATCGCCTACGGCATCTGTCACCGTAATGGTGACACTGCCCGCTATCGCTCCTGCAGTAAAAACACCTGTGTCGGCGATGATGGTTCCAGTAGTCAGATTTGCGCTGGTCCACGAAAATGGAGTGGTGCCTCCTAGAGTCGTAAAGGTCACATTCGCGGCTTGCGCCACATTGACCGTACTGGGGATGATTCTTACGGTAGAAGTGGAAGGTCCAAATGGGTTGCCATCTTCTTGGGCCCCCTGACAAGCAACAAAAACTCCCAATGTCGCAAGCAGGATGAAAAAGCCCTCCCGGCCTTTATTCTTCAGCTTTGTTGCGGAGTTTTTAAATAAATAGAACATTTTAGTTTTTATTAAAAATTTATGATCGGTACCGATGTGGTGGCACTAACATTGTCAACGGTAGCAGTTATAAATGCTGTACCCGTGGTAAGACTTGAAGTCAATGTTGTCGTCGCAGACCCTGATGCGCCAGTTGTCAGGGACTCTTCTCCCAATGCTCCTATAGTGGTGGTCAAGGTGACAACAGCACCAACAACCGGAATAGAATCTACCGTATACACCTCAACCCGAATCGTTGCCTGACTCGCGCCATCATTCTGAAGTCCAGCACCTCCGAATAGGCCCTGAATTCCCAGCACATTTCCTAGGGCACTTGGTCCCGTTATGTCTTCCACCACAGCTTGACAGCCAATAAATATTCCCACGGCCAGTAATAATCCAAGCAATAATGTTTTTAGTTTTATGATTAGTTTCATAGTTTTAAATTAGAAAGGCCATACCTTGCTAAGGACTTTAGCCAACCAACCTTTTCTTTGTTCGTCTGCGACCACACCTTCACCTGTTAAGCTTATCGATGCATCGGCTATCCATCTTGATAAAATTGTATTATCGAAATTTATATCTTGCGGTCGAATGATGCCTCGTAATACCAGAATTTGTTCTTCATGGTTCACCGTTACCGAACGCCGACCCTCTATTCTAAAATTTCCACTCGGCAGTATTTCCGTTATGAGTGCTGATATGTTTGCTGTTAATGATCCGTTACGGCTTACCGTGCCTGTTCCTTGGTTTTGGTTTGCGATGCTCGTATTTACCGAAGGGTCAAATTGATTTCCCAATCCTAGGAAATTTTGCACGCCTAAACTTGTGGGCAAACCCAGAAGGGCGGTGGCTTGCATATCCATCGTTGCATTTTTTGAGGTGTCAGTTGATGCCGATTGAGTCGATTCATTGGTCTCGTTGATGGTTACGGTGACAATATCGCCTACCACTCTGGCCTTGCTGTCTTCAAATAATAGGTTGTCTGAAGTCTCTCCCGGCCATAACGCTCCCTCTTGAATTATTACCTCATTTTTATTGGCATATAAATGCTTCGGAATCACGGTTGATGCATTGTCTACTGCCCTGTGAGATGTCGAACAAGCCGTCAGCAACAACACTGAGCTTATAAAAGCGCTTTGGAATGCTTTTTTGTTCATAATATTGTTTCCCATCAAAAGCTCACTTTCACCGTATTGGCATTCAATAACCTGCCATAAATTACTTTTTTCGATTCCATATTTAAGACTCGGACCATGGAATCAGCAAAACCGTCTTCCTTTAAAATTCCCGGTGCCGTGATTTTCATGCCCCCTTTTTCGGCTAGAATCTGGATCTTGTCTCCTTTATTTACCAGAGCCGGTTTTTTTAGAAACTTTTGTACGATGATTTTTCCACTGGGTAAGTTTCTACCTGCTTCATAGCCCAAGGCCTGATCGATGCTTCTTACCGCGTCTTTCCAGGGTCGCTCTGTTTTTATCATTTCCAATACAATATTTTCATTGGATATTATTTCGCCTTTTCTCACGGGTCGCATTGTTTTGACCACTTCTTGTGAAACCATAACTCTGCTATTAATACGAATTGTCCTTTGAAAAACTCCATTGACCTTTATCTGAAGAGTCAGAGGTATTCTTCCGGCTGTTCGATTATTGCCCCTAGCCTTATAGATCAATTCCTTTTTTCCAGGCGGAAGGATTATATCTTTGCCCGTGTAATAAACATTGATCTCAAGCAATTCTCTTTCCCAAGTCAAAATGCTTTCCAGCTTAGCGATGGCTCCTTTTTCAATTTCTTCCACCGTTATAATTTGGGTTTTCGATGCATTGGCGATACTTGAAATGCTTAAGAATATTCCCATGCAAAGATAGAGGATTGAATTTAGTATTGATTTGTTATTAATTATTTTCATACCTTATTACCGTTTCATGTTGTTGGCAATTTGCAACAATTCATCTGCCGTTTGTACCGTTTTGGAATTTACCTCATACGCACGTTGAGCCGAAATCAGGTTTACCAATTCTTCCACAACGCTCACATTTGATAATTCTACAAAACCTTGTTGTGTGGCTCCGCGATCATCACTTTGAGGATTGCCAATGGTCGGTGTTCCCGAAGCATCCGTTTGTCTGAATAAATTGAAACCCGTCGCCTGTAAACCCGCTTCATTCTGAAAAGTTGCCAACTGTATCGTTCCAATTGTTGTTGGGGCAGTCGCTCCCGGTTGTGTTACGGCGACGCTACCTTGTGCATCGATCGATATATCCAGAGCATCTGCCGGGATTGTAATAGCTGGCTCTAGAGCTAAGCCATCTGCTGTTACAAATTGCCCCGTGTTGTCCAATTTAAAAGATCCGGCGCGGGTGTAACCAATGGTTCCATCCGGTTGTGATACCTGAAAAAATCCTTTTCCCTGAATTGCAATATCTAAGGGGTTTTGTGTCTGGCTGAAATCTCCCTGTATAAAGATTTTCTGGATCGCCGCTGTTTTGACACCCAAACCCAATTGTGCTCCAGTAGGGATTTGCTGGCCATTGGGTGATAGCGTTCCTACCAATCTTAAGTTTTGATACAAGAGATCCTGAAATTCTGGGCGGCTTCTTTTAAAACCTATTGTGTTTACGTTTGCCAAGTTATTGGCGATTACGCTCACGTTTAAATCTTGGGCATTCATCCCCGTTGATGCGGTGTATAAGGATCGAATCATTTGTCTGATACCTTTTAATTGTAATTATTAATTTCTTTCCAAGACCTAGCCCACCCTTCCAATATCATTCACTGACTGGTCGTCCATGCTGTCTATGGATTGAATCATTTTTTGATACGTTTCAAATAATCTTAATGTTGCCAACATATCGGTCATTTCCTCTACTGTGGTTACATTTGAGTTTTCTAGGAAACCTTGTGAGATAATTGTTTCTGATGTTGTTTTTACTTCTGCTTCTGGGTTTATTTGATGAAATAATCCATCGCCTATTTTTTCTAAAGTTTTCGGGTTTTCAAAGTCCACCAGTTTTATTCTGCCCAACGCCTGATTGGTTAGGCCCCTCCCTGCTGAGACATTTCCTAAACCATCAATGGCGATGTCTGCACCGGGTATATTAATTACGATTGGGTTGCCTTCAATATTTAAAACTGGGGCCCCGTTTTGATTTACCAATTGGTTTTTTGTATCCAACCTGAAATTTCCGTTTCGGGTATAGCGCTCCCCTCCTGGGGTTGATACGCTAAAATAACCGGGGCCTGATAAAGCTAAATCTAAAGAATTTCCCGTTTGCTTTAATGCACCCGGAGTTAAGTCAGTGTAATAATCAGAGATTCCCACATACGCTACGTTGGAATTTGATTTCTCTGCTGGTAACAATATGTTTTTTCCTGCTTCCAAACCTGCATCGGGGGCATAAGGTGGCATAAACTCTTTAAATACTAGGCGGTCGCGCTTGTAACCGGTGTTGTTGACATTTGCTAAATTATTGGCGATGACCTCTAATTTTTTGCCTTGTTTTAGTCCCGCTGATGCGGCTATGTATATTCCTTCGTGCATATGTAATTTCCTATAAATGCTTTTTTTATTACTAATAAGCAAAAGGTGTGCCAAAAATATTTTTTTGATAAAGTTGTAGCCTTTTATTCTTTTAGGCTTTTATTTATCAATGGTTAGGGTTTTTATTTGTTTTTTTTCGCTACTAGTTTTTACTACCGCGTCAAAATTCCTTGGTAATTTGTTCCTTTACTAGTCAATAATCCCCTTTTTTGGTTTTTTATATATTTTGGCTTTTGATTTTGAAACTTTTGACGCATGTTATAATCTTAGTCATTAGACCTATATTTTGATTAATGAACTGTTTTGAGGTGAGGGTGATATGGAAATTATTTCGATCGATGAATTGCACGATAAAATTCCAAATCTAGGTGAAAATGATTTGGTTCTTGATGTTAGGTCGGCTGAAGAATATGCAGCTGGACATATCGAAGGATCGCAACATACCCCTCATGATGAGGTTGTGGGTGTTGTGGATGATCTAAAAGGCTATGATAATATTTATGTACACTGCAAAATGGGTGGGCGAGCCAAAATGGCTTCTGATGCTTTAACTCAGCAGGGGCTTGGTAATATCGTTTGCGTGGGCAATGGGGGGATGGAACGTTGGACGCAGATGGGTTGGGCCGTTAAAAAATAATTATTTTCTCTCCAAAAAAAAACCCAGGAAGAGGAGCCGCGTGAGCGACTTCTCCCCTGGGTTTATTCTTTTGATCTAAGCGAATTACTCCGCTTTAAGACTTAGTACTGCAGTTCATTCCACTGCGTTACCGCCTTTTGACCATTTCTTTCTTTGTTCTGACCATTCCAAATTGCAATCGCCATGGAAACTTTTCCACTTGTGAACTGCGTGTCATTGGAATCACTATTGGTCAAAGAACGTTTGAAAACAACAGACCAACGGTTGTTAGACCAGTTGCCGCTGCCTTGGACATCTTGATGAGCCTGAGTCGTCAGAGTACTAAACCCTTCTGCATTCAGGTCTTCAATAGGGGAGATGCGTTTAGAAGCATCTGAAAGCATATTTCCGGTAGCACGACCCGGGTTGTATACGCCTTCATTTTTTCCCATACCAAAGTCAACATAAGATCCACGCTTACTGATATCGCCAGCACCACCGCTTTTGCTTCCGTCTTCTTTGGAACCAGAAGCGTGAGCAGGCTCTTTACCAGTCAACTTACCAGTAGGCTCATACATGTAGTAACTACCTGAACCCATTGCCATGTACTTATATTGATCTTCCATATCCTGCATGCCAGCATTGCCAGTTGTTCCAGCGCCTTCTTTGTTCCAAGTCGCTTTCCACTGCCAAATGTTAACACGCTCACCATCACCACCCATTGTGAACGGAGGCTCTTCGCCAGACTGATTCACAGGGAACATGATAGCTGCTTGATCTTTGTAATGTTGAGAACGAACCATGATGTCATTACGGGTCGGATCGGTCCAGCTCAGACGAACTGCGATTTCTTTACCGTTTGATACCGCTCTTACATTAACCCATTTGGTCGCAGGTGCCGGCCACATTGGGTTTGTAATCATTTGTGGATCCAAATCTACTACTGAATGCTTATTGTAGGTTGGACCATATCGTGTCCAGAAAGGATCGTCCGCATTGATCGGAATATCCCCTTGGATTTGTACAGCTTTGATAGTAGCCGCATTCGCGCTGGTTAAACCCAGAATGAAGGCGAACAACGTCATCATTACAATATTCTTTTTACTCACAGGATTCCCTCCTCGTTAACATACCGTTTACGGGAAATTAAAATTTACGCCCCCTAACAACTTGAATCCCTGAGTTTGGGGTGGGGCAAAAGCCCCACCCCGAAACCACATTGATTCACGCTGCTATCTTGAGAACGTCGTATTGCTTCTTAAATTGCACCCGGATGTTCTTCGGGTCGTACATAGAAAGGCTCCTCAACCGTAACTCGGATGATTTCTTTACCTTTCCGGTTAAACCCGATGACCGTGTCGTTATACATTTCAAACTTCTTGCCGTGAATATTGGTCTCGAAAATCTTCGGACCGGGCTCACGTTTCCATTTGAATATAATACGTTGGGTCGTTCGGAACAACTGAAGCACACCCAACAGATCTCGATCCGGTACCATGTACTGATCAATTGAATGATCCACACCTGGACCAAACATCTGCTGAGAATACGCCCGAGGAACGTGCCGTGAAGGGATATAATATCCGTTAGGCTCTGTTCCCAGTTGCGGATACAACGGTAAGGCTACTTTGCGGTCTCGAATCAGATAATACTGTGGATTATCTGGATCATGAGCCCACTCGCCATTACTGCCGATTTTAACAAGACCCTGTAATCGGATCTTACCAACACAAGCCGCCATACAACGAGTCTCCATCTGATCGCCTTCTGTCAACGGATCCAATCCTTCAATCCGTGGATAACAAGCGATACATTTTTCAGAGATTCGTGTCGTGCCGCGAAACATTGGCTTTTTGTAAGGACACTGCTCTACACATTTTTTATAACCACGACAACGACTCTGATCGATCAGAACGATGCCATCCTCTTGACGCTTGTAGATCGCCTTTCGAGGACACGCCGCCAAACAACCCGGGTACGTGCAGTGATTACAGATGCGTTGCAAGTAGAAAAACCAGATTTTATGCTCCGGCAATACTGACCGCGTGCCGTTATCACCACCAAATGTTCCCTCACGGGACTGGGTGAACTCTCGACCGTGTGCGGTATCCTCACCGAAGTTCGGAAAACGCCACTCTTCATCAGTCGGTACATAACCGATTGCTTGCTGGTTCAAACCGATCTTAGCTGGAGCTTCAAAGATGGTCACACCTTCGTATACTCCATGAATCGCTTTGTTAGATGTCTTACGTACGTTCCAAACATTCTGGCCCGGATTAGACTGCTCCAACATTTTCAGGATCTTCCAATCCCAAAACTGTGGATAGCCACCGTAAGGCTTCGTTTCTACATTGTTCCACCACATATACTCCTGGCCTTTTGAAAAGGTCCAAGTAGATTTGTGGGCCATCGTACAAGTCTGACAAGCAATACATCGGTTCGTATTGAATACGAACGTGAACTGCTCTTTCGGATGGTTTTCGTCATAGACGTATGTTGCCATCCGACCTAGCTGCCAGTTATAAACTTCAGGCATTATATATCCTCCTTATTAACATTGGTTAGACGTTGAAGTACCAAACGGCGGCCCTCCCACAACTGGGAGGACCCCCTTTTGCTTAGATTTTCACACGGATGTACTGACCCGCCAGATACATCTCGGCAAAACGGTCTTTCAACGGTGATTCTGGAGTATAACCAGTTCTTACTGGTTCCCAGAGTCCTTTACCATGTAACCCACCATCCTCAGCTTTAGAGAATTTAACCAGCGTTTCTTTCGGTACTGCATTTACCGCATGGTTATCAGCTTCGTAGCCGTGGAGAAACTTCATCTTGGATTTTGCTTTATGGAACAGAGTATCAGTCTGATGCATAGGCATTAACCAAGATCGCGTGATGGATTGCTGACCGCCATACCGGAAGTTACTCTGGTAAGGTGTGGTCATAGACATTGCGCGTCCATCAGGCCGCTCTTCATGAGCCTTAACAGATCGCTCTGTTCCAGTCCATGTAGCATGTTTCATCATGGTGGTGTGATACGGATATGCTGGGTTGTACTTAGCTCTCAGCATCAAACGTGCCACTTTGTATCGTGGATCTGAAGGCTTCCAACCCATGTAAGGACGATCCGCAGGGTTCGCATCACAATAGATATAGTCACCATCATTGATTCCAAGATCTTTACACAAGAACGGATTCATGTGTACCTGCCACTCACCAACACCCGGAGATCGTTTATCCATTCGATAAGGATCACCAAAGTTGTTGTTCCAGATCATGTTCCAGTCAGTGGTTGCCCAAGAACTATGCGCTGTATGTCGTGACTTAGGAGTTACACAATAGAACCGATATCCTTTTTCCCACAAGAAGTTCTTAGTCGTTCGTACTGCTGACCAAGGTTTCTTGATGTTTCGAACGTGACGAAGATCCGGATCTTGCTCGTCTTCCGGAATTCCGTAATCATCCGGTCGGATGTAAGGATTGGTAGATACGATTACGTTCGGTAGGTAAGGCGTTGCTTCTGGACCTTCCCGATGAACGATAAAGTTTTCACCATACTCAATTGCCTCTGCCTCATCGTTGTAGAACTGGATGCGGCCATTAGGCGTGTAGTAAGGTTTAGACTCTGTATACATCTCCCAGAAAGGAGATCGAGGATAGGTTCTGAACAGCATCAGACAACATCCCGGCTCACCGTACTTGCCGTTGATGATATCATCAATGTTGTAACCCATTCCCGTTGTAGACGTCGTAAACAATCGGCGAATCATAGCTTTCGTGCGGTTTGGTGCTTTGCCTTCGTATACTTTAAAGTAGTCAGCAAAACGTTTGTCACCTGTCACTTCAGCCAACCGACGTGCGAACTCACGATGGATCAAGTTATCATCGATGGTATCGAAGATAGGTTTGATTCCCGTACCGCCCCAGATCTGATGGAACGGATTCGAACATGCGGATGTGATTTCATAACTTTCGAACTCAGCCCAGCTGTTCGGTGCCAATACAATATCACTGTACTCACAAGAACCGGTGAACTCGATGTCCTGAGCTACGATCATGTCTACGTTATTATTGGTGTTGAACACCAACTCGTAGAACCATTTCGCGTTGTTGATAACGTTAACGTTAACAAACCATACCAGCTTCGTAGGTGTCGGCATATGCGTTCGACCCGTGAATACCTTACGACCATATCGTGGGGTATTTACGACCAGTGCTTTATCCCGATGCGCCCAGTAGCTGACTTCCTCACCCTTCAGATAACCCTTGACGCTTTTCCAGTCAATATTCTTGGAAGCATCGAGAATTGGATTGAAAGGATCTTCTGCTACCATTGCCGCAAATCCAGGTCCCGACCAATGTGAACCCTGGTAGTTGCCAGCCTTGTAGTTTCCTGCCCATGTGTGGGAACCGGAACCTTTAGGACCAACATTACCCGTCAACATCAATGGAACATAAGACGCGCGGTTATGCATGGTTGCGTGGAAGTAATGACAGATACCTTCACCATAATGAATTTCAACAGGCTTGATGGTACCAATGTCGCGAGCCAGACGAACGATTAAGTCCTTCGGCGCATGACAGATTTGGTTAACCGTATCAACGTCGTAATCCTTCAGATGAACTTTGTACATCTCATAAAGAGGCATTGCCGTGATGGTTTTGCCATTTACGAGTTTAATATCAAAAACACCGTCCAATGCAGGATCGATATTTTTCTTTCTCATCTTAGCGCCGATATCTTCACGCGTGATTGCAACTGGCTTATCCGTGTTGGTATCCCAAACGGTGAAATCAGGCATCATGTCGCGGTTGAAGTTCTTCATCCACTTTGTGGTGAAGCCGTCTTTCGGCAAAGCTTGACCTTTGTAGCCGGGAATGAAATCATCCGGATGCAAGCGAACCAAGGTATCCGTTCGAACCAACAGAGGCATATCTGTGTAGTCTTTCACGAAATCAACGTCCACAAGGCCTTCGTCCATGATGATCTTTGCTACACCCAAAAACAGGGAAATATCAGAAAGACCAGCACGAACCGGTACCCAGTAATCCGCTTTGGTTGCAGGCGGATTGTACTCAGGAGCGATAGATACTAGCGTACCACCGCGCTCCATGATTTCTGTGTACCAATGCGCTTCAGGCATTTTGTTCTCGATCAGATTTTTACCCCACTGAATCGTCATTTTCGCATATCGATGATCTGCGAAATCGATATCAGAGGCCTGCATTCCATGTGTCCAAGAATGTCCAGGAGCCTGATCACCATGCCAGGTATAGTTGGACCATGCTCGACCACCCAGTACTTTACCGGGACCGCGACCACGAATAACTGAATCCAACAGACCCATCATGTTAGCTAAACGGTAGATACCGTATTTACCAACAACACCGAGAAGACCCATACCACCGCGATACTTCATTACGCGTGATCCAGATCCGCCCATGGCTTCGATCATTTCAGGTTGGTAACC
>Ga0233439_10004426_pt1 | contig 13582 bp, 9 predicted proteins | sample SI_123_September_6_FD_182713 | JGI IMG/M metagenome (GOLD analysis project Ga0233439, IMG submission 182713) | Seawater microbial communities from Saanich Inlet, British Columbia, Canada - SI_123_September2016_100_MG | ecosystem: Environmental > Aquatic > Marine > Inlet | place: Canada: British... | reverse complement strand
GAAATATACACAAAAGAGCTTTGATTTTCAAATCGATATCCCTTTTTATTTTTGTAAAACACCCGAACTAGCTTTACCCATTTGTGCTTTAACGAAACAAGAAATTGAAATTGAAATAAAGTTCCGTGATTTGAAAGATGTTGTATTCTCTAAAACATCAGACTTATATGGCGAAGAATCTGCAAATTTTCCGTTTCCTACATATTATGATGAAAACTGGATACGAGATAAAAGTACAATCTATGTGGAAATGATTAAAGGTTGGGAGAGAACTGTATACTCTTATTACAAATACAACAATGTATCATGGTACGATAATGTTGGTGCAGAGATAGGAGATGCCCGTGCAGGTGAGAAAGGGTTAGGTATACATCGCTATGATACAAAATTTACCGTAAGAAACTATTTCCCATATTCTGATACATACGTTAATCCATCGTGGTCTATGATAGATTTTCTTAAAGATAATGGAGCTCACACATATGAACTGAATTCAAATGCTGGGTTTAAATGGATTCCTGAAATGTTCACGTATTCTGACATCACCAAAGTCTTCTTTCAGTCGTTTCCATTTTCTGTGAATAGTACTATTAATATGCATATCACTGATGGTAATAAAGAATACTCGAAAAGTGCAACCCTGAGAAACCCCTACTTACCGAACCAGGTATTAGAAGCTTTAAATACCCTATACGCCGAGACGTCAACATTTAGTTCATTCTCGATTGAAAAAACAGGACCTAATTTACTGAGTAATGTTTACAATTACCAATTAGAAAATGTATATGGTGGGGGTGCTAAACCATTTTCAGACATTGGAAAACAAAATGATTTAGCGATGCCATTTAATTGGAAAAATGTAGGTAGTATAGCGGGATTTGCTATACTTGGTGATGTTCGAGCAGTATTACTTCAAGGTCAATCTCCCGTTACAATCATAGAACCAGAATCATCGGTATACTCTTACGCAAACGGTGGTGCTGGTTTCGTTCGAACATTTATACATTTTCCCGTTGGTCAGGGTTACAACGCTGAATGGGATCCAAGTGATTCTTTTGTAAATTCTAATGCGAATCTTAGAAAATCTAGACTAGAGGAGATAGAACAGATAGAGAGTTCTAACAAAAAATCCAGTGATGTGATCTCAAAGGGGATTCTTGAATTACATTTCCCAATGCACGATTATTTTGAATCTGGAGGTTATAAAAATTTAAAAGGAATAGATGAACCTTGGCAAAACGTTTCCTGGAACACTCTATCAGTTTTCCCCGAGCCGGCACGAAATTTGCGTGCGGTCCAGGGTCTGTATAATTTTGGTGAAATGACACGTGTATCATCAGCTGGTAAAGCAATCGTAGCTACTACAGGTAGTGTCGATTTTCCAGTTGATTTAAGAGTTTATACCTGGTATCCGAATAAAAAAAACGGTGGTCCACTGACACCTGGTTATACTGTTCCGAATTCAAGTAATTTTACTAGAACTGACAATATAGGAGATAGCTTTCAACTTGTATGGCCAAATTCGAGAATTAATTTGAATGCTGTTATCCGGGGTACCCCTGTAAATCCGGTGTCAGATCTACAAATGAGTGACTATTGGGAAACAACAAATTTTAGTGCATCTTTCCTAGATGGTCGTTCCGCGGTGACCGATAATGGACACTTTGCTTTGTTTTGGGGACATGTTAGGAATATTACAATACCTTATAGTTATGTTTTAGATACACAAACAAATGATAGTAGAGGGTCTGTTAGAATATATGAATGGGATTTTGATGACTGGAACACATACCAAGATTATACAAGTGATTGGGACAAAGAATTTTCAATTGTCCAAACACTTTCTCCACCCGATACACCATCATATAATTACAATTTTGGACAGAAAATGTCTATATCTAGAACGAGTCAAATGTTAATCGTATCAGAACCACATTGGGTTCCACCCATCCGTCAGTTTGGATTTATTAAATCTCAGAATGTCGATTGGAATGTTGGGCGAATTCACGTATATAAAAAAGATGTTGCAGGTGCATACCAATTACACCAAACCATCTACCCAGAATTACCTTCGTACAATGATAGACTAAAGCGTAGCCGGGATTTTAAGCACGCGTTATATACATCGTGGAATGATCCTATACAGAAACGGTGGGAATTTGGTAAATCACTTGATCTTAGTGATGACGATAAAACCCTCATAGTTGGAGCAGATTCTGATACAACTCTCGGTCAAAATGAATCTCCTATTGGAACGGTTGGTGGATGGGTTTCAGTATATCAACTAAACGATTTGGGATATTTTGAGTTTAAATCAATCCTAGGTCAAAAACTTGGTGATGGTGCCCAAGCTGCTTTTGCTTCCAGTAGCATTTCTGTAACAACCAGTGGTAATGATATCGCTGTTTCTGCAAGTACAGCAGATTGGGACCCTGAAACGCAACTACCATTTCCGGATACATCATTTGATCCATTAACAGAATTTGCAACTTCACAGATTAATGCAGAATGTGGCAACATACAACGTTTTTCACGTGATACAAAGACACCAAGAAGTTATCAAGACATTTATGTCGATATGAATACATCTAAACTAAAATTGGAATTGGTGTATCTCGATAAACCCGAACAAAACAAAATAAAAAATACACCTATGCTACAAATCGTCACACAATTACAACTTAACAAGTTCAATTGGCGAGAGTATGAGGGTGAATACTATGACGACGACTATGTCCAAAAATCACAGAAAAAACAATTCAAATTGAATTTCTCTAATCCGGTTAAAGAGTTTTTCGTCATCACGAAGAAAAATAATGAGCGTGCAATCACTCTCTTAGAAGACTCGAACACAAACACATCTGAATTATGTTTTTTTCAGGGTCAGACCGATTTTGATGGTTTTGTGAGAAATTATGGAAATAGAGAAACAAATCATGTATTCACATCAACTAAATACCCACAACCAGTTATGGAATCCATCAAAAGTATATCACTAAATTTAGATGATGAGGAGGTCATACCAGAAGATTGTATCGGTGAATTTCCGTCGCATTTTTTGAGAGCTATCCCAAGTGCGAAGTTCCATACACATACTTCTCTAAATCGACGTATATACTTGTGGAGTTTCGCAACCCGTCCTGAAAGTTCGAAGCCGACAGGTCAATTCAATTTTTCAACTATAAAAAGTCAGGTGTTATCAGTTGAAGGTTTTAAAACTGGATGGACACATCAACATGACCTTTTTGTATATGCAAAAAGTTACAATGTATTGAAAATTGGAGATGGTATGGCTCAATTACTATATCCTTTGGTTGCTAACGGAAAATCAGAAGAGATTCGAGATCTGCAATTTCCTATACCAAACATAGAAGAAATTCTAATAGGGAATGATGTCATTACACATGAACGGTATCAACCTTTCGTAGATCCAGGAATTTCACTTTCACCCGACCTTACGTTCTCGAGTAGTAACAATATAAACGTTAATGTTATCGGGACGTACGAAATTAACTACGCGATTGTCAACGAACACGGAAATTTAAATCCAATTGGTTTTACTAGAACTGTAAATGTAGTAGATACAGTTGCTCCAGTTGTAACACTGAATAGTGCTGATTCTAATCCTATAAATTTAGTATTCAATGACACCGTCACACCAGTATTTATACAACAGTATACAGAATTTGGTGCTACTGCCGATACAGGTGAACCGGTCACTATCAGTATCACTCGAACACCCCTAGGTGGTGGGAATCCGGTATCCGTACCAAGTGTGAATCCAGTTGTAGAAGGAACGTATACCGTTACATATACAGCTACCGATGATGGTGGAAATACGGGAACCGCTACAAGAATTGTAACGGTTACTAGAGATATCACACCTCCCGTGATAACTCTAAACAATCCAAATGAAAATCCGGTCAATTTAACATTTAACGATTCAGTTTCACCAACATTCAGTCAACCGTACACAGAATTCGGTGCTACCGCTGATGGAGGGGAAACAGTAACCATAAATAGCAGTAATATTGTTCCTACGAGTGAAGGTACATATGATGTTGTTTACACGGCTACGGATATCACCGGTAATTTAGGATCCACTATACGTCAAGTCACATACACACGAGATACTACATCCCCCACCCTAACTCTAAATGTTCCAAGTTATAATCCCGTAAACCTGATATTTAACACATCGTCTGGATTCTCACAAACGTATACCGAGGAAGGAGCTACTTCAGATGGAGGTGAGACAGTAACCATTAGTATTACCCGAACACCACTTGGTGGAGGAACAGCTGTATCAGTTGGGGCTGTATCACCTGTAGTAGAGGGTGTGTACACAGTCACATATTCAGCTACAGACGCGGGTGGAAATACAGGAACCATTACACGAACCGTCACAGTCACAGAAGATACTACAGCCCCGGTAGTCACTCTTAACAACCCCAACGAAAATCCAATCAATTTGATATTTAATACAACAGTTACACCAACATTCTCACAAACGTATACAGAGCACGGAGCTACTGCTGATGGAGGGGAAGCCATAACTATCAGCATCGTTTTTACACCCCCGGGTCAATCTCCTAGATCGGTTGCAGCTGTAGACCCCGTAGAAGCGGGTGTGTACGTAGTTACATATTCGGCTACAGATACAGCTGGTAATATAGGAACTACTACACGAACCGTCACGGTCACAGAAGATACTGTACCACCAGTTCTTACTCTCAACAACCCCAGCTTTAACAATGTGACGTTGGTATTTAACGATTCAGTTTCACCAACATTTAGTCAACCGTACACCGAATTCGGTGCTACATCTAATGGAGGGGAAACGGTAATCATAAATAGTGCCAGTCTTGATCCTACAAGTGAAGGTACTTACGAAATTAATTATACAGCCTTAGACATTGCTGGAAACTCTGGAACCATTAGTAGATTTATCACATACGTCAGAGATGTGACTGCACCTATCGTAACTCTAAATGTTCCAAGTTACAATCCAGTGGATTTAGTGTATAACGACACAGTTTCGCCAACATTTTCACAAACGTATACAGAAGAAGGAGCTACTTCGAATGGGGGTGAGACGGTAGTCATTAGTATTACTCGAACACCAATTGGTGGAGGAACATCTGTATCAGTTGGAGCTGTATCCCCTATAGTAGAGGGTGTGTACACGGTGACATATTCAGCTACGGACACAGGTGGGAATGTGGGAACCGCTACACGAACCGTCACAGTCACGAGAGATGCTGTTGCACCAGTTTTAACGATACAGGGTCCTTCATACATTAAAATAATTTCGGGCTACGCAGGGTCTTTAGGAATACCAAGTCCACCCGTTATTGTCACCGATAATTACGACTCCAGTGTACCATTCACGATAAATGATCCCCTTAATCGTAATGCAGTAGGTACTTATAATATCGTGTATTCAGCCACCGATACAGCTCAGAATACAGGTACGGCTATAAGACCTGTACAAGTCTATGCAAACCCTACAGTACCTTTTTTCACATTAATTGGGGGTAACCAAACTATACTAGAATGTGCTACATATACCGACCCTGGATTCCAAAATCTCAACACTGATATTTCAGAAACGCCAACCTTTTCGAGTACCGTTAATACAAACACTATTGGTTCATATACAGCTTCATGGACTTCAATTAACTCAACTATTATACTGGGTTCTACATCATCATTAACTCTTTCACGAACTGTTTCCGTTCAGGCTATCACTTTTACACCAACGAATACAAACGACGAGGCATATAGTTTGTTTGAACCCGTAATTGATACTTCGGGGTATCAAAATACGGCTAATGTTAGATTCGTTGACTCAACTAATTCCAGTTATGTATTCACAAAACCAAATGGTAGTACTCAAACAGTGACACAAGTTACCCGCCAATACAGACCTACATGTAATAACCGTAATATTGCATCCAGAATTATATATAGAGTTCCCGGATTTTTACGAAAATCGATAGCAGCTTCATCGATTAACCCTTCAAATGGAGTTACAACAAATTATACTGGTCCTCGGAATATTGGAACAATGGTGGTCCGCACAACATTTACACATAGAGTTCAGAATGGAACTAGCTACTCGAGAGGACTCATAGGGCATATTGGATATCTCTTGTGTTATGCACAATCTCCGGCTAGTAACCAAAGTCGGTTAGCTTTTAGGTTTAATAATGGTGTTTCAGATCTGGCTACTGGTCCAGCTTACATAAACGTACCTACGTCTTTTGATGACCAGAAAATTGTCATCTCTATGACTGGAAAGATGGTTAGGTCGACAAATACAGTACAAATTGGTGCAAGTACATGGAGACATCTTACCACACATGCATACTCTGTACGCGTAAGAGCTTACGCATTTTCAGGAACTACTCAAACAATGAGTGATATACAAGATGGATCTGACTCTATTCTAATCGGAGCTACCCAGCTATCGCGAACGTCTAGTACTTTTCAGGATAGTGGTTCCTCGACACATGTTGGCCCAACTTATGCTTTATTCGATACAGTCGGAGGTGTTATCCCAATTGGAGTATTTAAAACGACAGTGTCGGCTATTTCGAGCTACGCGGGTGGTAACGGTTTGAACATGTCAGCATGGGACATTGATAGTGGGACTGCTTTCCAGTTCACCGGGGAAGACATGAATGATTATGATTGATATAGTTTAAAGCTAATTTGTGTCTATATAGTATGGGTAGCGAAGCTGCTGAGATTTCACTGAAAGCTATTGGAAAGCAGGACACACACCTACTTTCCAAAGATTTAGAAAAATCAAATTTTAAGAGTTCACATGAACCACATACCCCCTTTTACATGAAACAGCGGGTGAAGACCATACAAAATGTGAATGATGAAGCAAATTGGCCTTGGGGTAAAACTGTAAAGGTTCGATATGATCCCAAAACGATGGGTGATCTACTCTCAAACATGGCCATAACTATACCTTTATCAGCCTTCCCTAACAACCCCCCAGGTATATTAGATAGATATGCACCGATGATAGGCTATCATCTCATCAAGAGTGTCACGATGTATGTTGACGAAATCATGGTAGAAAAAATTGATTCGGATTCAACTATAATTTACCATAATATATATCAAGACGCAGATGAAGAACAAATGTCTGAGATAAATATCAACCGAGGATGGTCTCATCGATTATGGTCTACGAATTTTGCTTTTCAAGAAATACATAAACAAACTGTCCCAATAACAATACCACTACACTTTTTTTTCGGTAGACGTTTTGAAGCGGGTATTTCGGAAAAGCCATATTTCCCTTTGTGTGCAATTCACAAACAGAAAATAGAGTTTGATTTTGAATTCCATAAAAAAACATTCTTCACACCAACCAATGGTGATATAAAACTTGACTATTTCAATATTGTAACAGACGAAATTAGACTGACAGAAATCGAACGTCTATACTTTGTAAAAGAAACACAAGTGATAACAACGGAGTTCATGAACAAACATCCAGTGTATGAAAATAAACCGGGTACATCTGAAATTGTCGCTAATTTAGTTCCTAAAATTCCAGTGAAATCATTACACTGGTTTATAAGAAATAGTGATTTCGAAAAAGAAGACAACCCATTAGACACAAGTTTTGGTGATGAAATAAACTCTATAAGTACCGGAACGAATCTGGCGCCAGTTGCCAATTACAACAATAGGTTTAATTTTTCATCGGCATTACCCGTGGGACAATTAGTGGATGATGTATTTTCGGAATATGATAACGTTACAGATATTGAAATGTATATCAACGGTGAACAAGTGATAAAAACCTTAGAGAGTGGTCCCAAATATTTTAGATTTTACACATGTTCGAAAAATAATCTACCACTGCCAAAACAACAACATATATACACATACACTTTTGCATTAAATCCAAAAGACCCAGGTCCTTCGGGCTATTTTGATTTTGAAAACACAAATTCTAATAAGACGTTTATTAGAGTTGCTATCAATGAGTCAATACCTAATAAACCTAGAAATGGTATATGGAAAATGCATTTGTATTACACAGGGTATAGAACCATGCAATTTAAGGATGGATTTATGTCTTTTCTATAATTATGTATAACAAGTCTGAATGTCATACAGGTATTGTTCATATAGGGTATGGAAATTTCCACAGGGCGCATCAGGCGATGTACATCGATGAATATATGAAAAAAACGGGTGATCTCAGATGGGGGATCGTCGCTGTTAATCTAAGGAATGAAGGATTTCGTGAAATAGATAACTATATAGTTAAGACACCCACACAGTATAAAAAGATTTGTTCACACCTTGATTACATCGATTGGACTAAGAATAGGACAGTCGCGAAACATATGCTCACACTCCCAAGTGTACATCTCATCACAATCACAGTCACAGAAAGTGGTTACGCACCTGGATCTCCACTCTTTGAATATCTCGCGTGCGGACTTCGAAACAGATCAAACCCCATAACCATTTTATGCTGCGATAACATTCGTCAAAATGGTGTCGTTCTTGAAACCCAATTTTTAGCGTACTTGTACCAAACGAACCAATATGATCTCGCAGACTGGGTGAAAGTTAATGTAAAGTTTCCATCGTGTATGGTAGATCGTATCACACCCCGTACGACGGATACACTTCGCTATGAGATTGAGGAAAAATTCCCCGGATTCGGTGCGACGGCTGTACAGACTGAAGAGTATACACAATGGGTTATCGAAGATGATTTCGCATCGGAATTTCCAGATTTATCAGAGGTTGGGGTGGTTATCACAAAAGACATAGAACCGTATGAAGAGGCTAAGATTCGGATTTTAAACGGTGGACATACAACACTGGCGTACATGGGTGTTTTATCCGGATACGATACGTTCGATCAGGTCATGAACGACCCGGCACATCGTACTCACTTTAGAAAATTGCAGATGGAAGAGATCGCTCCATTTATTGATGTGGATATTCCGTTTGATATATACGAATATATCGATATGGTCGAAGAACGGATTTCTAGTAAAATAAATATGGATAATCTTGATCGGATATGTATGGATGGCTTTACTAAATTTCATACATTCGTACTTCCGTCTCTTCGGAAATGTCTTGAACAAGGGAAGAAACCTATTCATATATACAAAAGTATTGCTGCGTGGTACATTTATTCTAGGAAATTTGCGAGAGGATGTACACGAATAAGATATAATGAACCAAATTGGGTGCTTCTAGAACCCCTCCTAAAGGATGGAGCTGTGGATACGTTTGTCAATTCCGAACGTTTATGGGGAGATATACCAAAAATATATATTACATTTTCTAGAGACTTGAAGACTATATTAATGTCACAGACATGTGAGCGTGAACTTGATCTACTTGTAGATGATTAGCAAAAGTGTGCCCGTAACCGGTCAGTACGTTCGATCGCAGAACTTCTTGACATCTCAGGATCATTTAAAACTTCTTCTTCAGTCATGACCCTAACTTCCTCGTCTTCCTCGTCATCTTCACATGCCTGACAATGTGCGTCAAACATGTGACAGATGTGTTCACCATTTTCAATCATCTCACGAACATCGGGGTCATTCATGATATCATCGTCATCTTCATCACTTTCCTGAATCGGTACAAGAGTTTTATTTTTATTTGTTTTCTGAATTTTTATGAGTTCTTTCACACGTTTTTTTAGTCTTTTGATTTCATTGTCAAAATCATTCTCAGTCCAACCAACAAAATCGTATGAGAGGGAAGGCATTTCAACAAAGATTCCGGAAGGGATTGGGTGTTCCATTTTTTCTTAAAAAAATAAGAAGATTTCAATCGACTTAGGAATTAAACACTCTTGATGTAAGAAGCCAGAGAATACATGATAGGTGGAACAGAAAAAGAACCCATCGATGTCATAAAAGCCGCACTCCCATCTTCGGGTGTTTTAATCTTTCCGTGAATAACTTTGGAAAAGGAGGTCTCCATCACCTTATCAACCGTAGTATCAATAGGTTTAATGATCATAGGAATAGCCATAAGCCCAAAGAGTGTAGCCAATACATGGGCAAACTGCCCGTTTCCGTTAAGTTTATCTACCAGCATATGATCCGACATGTTTACAACCACGCGAATAATAGACCCCGGCCAAAAGACCGATGCGAGCATCTGCCACGTCATAGTTTCAGCAGACACTTTGAGTGCATCTTGAATCTTATTTTCTTCATCGGCAGTTTCGTATGCCTTTTGACCTTTGTCAATTGTATCGAACATGACATATGACGCGGCGACGCAGTACGATGCCGGAACACCCCATTCCGGAATAAACGCTGTAAAAGCCTCACCAACTTCGTTCGCGTATCCCATGTATCGAAGAGATGTATCGCGGTAAGGATCCACGGCCTTTGCGCACGTTTTTAGCGTTTTCTTAAAACGATTTGTATGCTTGGGTACATTGATAGTGGGACGAACAGCCAGCATTTGGATATTAAACGCTAGTAAACTTTATATTGATTATCACTTGGGTAACTTTATCTTCTTCAATCTAAAACGTACATTCCCATTTGTGGGGGGGAGTTGAATTGTACCATTTCGCAAAGGTAAACGCTTACCATTTGAGTCGGTTGTCTCCATGATGTATAGAAAATACTCTTCAAAATATTTCCATTGAGCCGTCCTACGATTCGACTTGGGAACATACTCATGAATCACCCCCCAGATAAACTTTTTAACGTATTCGAGACGTTCACGTGGGTCTTTCGGACCAGGTCTAAGGATACCAAGGTCAGTCATCATGATGAGAAAGGACTCCATATAACAGAAGTGATGTTGAGAAAGTTCATCATATTGAGAGATGATAAATGCCTCCTCCAACTTTTTCTGAGAAAGACCCATCGAGTTCTTGTTCTTAAAATTGGCAAACGACTGTGAAACAAAACCACCTGTGGGTTGTGGGTAACAACCATTCAAGGCTTTCATAGACAGATTATATCTACGACCAAGTAATGAACGGAGTGGTTCTTCGAAATCTGAATCTGTATCCGTCATCGAATCGTAGATTACAGCCGTCTTATTGTCGTGATTGACTTTAGCCATACCGTAATGCCCCGATCCATCCGGGTATGAATGCTCCATCAGTATATACTCGATACCATTGGCTCCATTAGACGATGCACGTTTCCTTTCCATCGCACTAGTCTTACGGTATGAAAATTTGAAATCTTTACCAGATTCCTTTTTAATGTCTTCTCCAAACCTTACAAAGAACCCATCTTCGTGAAGGTATTCCTTTGCCATCTCAGAAGCATCCTCTATAGCCATAAGGTTACGAGCCTTAGCATTTGTGGTAATTCTAGATTCGATGTAATCATTCTTATCAATTTCGGGAGTTTCCTCCTTGATTTTCAAAAGTTTGTTTCTAGTGGAAATATCCTTAATCAACTTGATGGGTGTGAGAGACATGTTATAATGTGTTAACATAATTTCTAAGCTTGACTTAGGTACTCATGGAACATATAAGAAAGATCATGGAGATTATGGATGATGATGAAATGTTCCCAACTAGAAATGAATGGGCATACATAAAGATATCAAATGAACTCAAGAAATTACACTTTACATTAAAAGAACTCTCAAAACGACGAGATGTCTACACACCAGCTACGATAGACCCTTCCGCGCGTATGGAAACCCGGTCTTCAGCTAGAATAGATCCTTCAGCTCCACCACGAGTAATTCGAGATGCATGGCGAGACCTCAATAGTTTACGTGTCAGGCCCAGGCGTTAGAGTGACTTCGGCAACAGTGGTACCATCCTGCATACCCTGTCTCGGTGGAGGGTAATAAAACCCAGGTTCAACTGGCCCGTCATGATCCGTTGCCTCCCAGTCCTCATGTAATTCCTGTAAAAACTGGTTCAGTCCAGGATACATAACCTCTTCATCAAGTTCTCTCCACCGCTGATGAAGTTGTTCTCGATCTCGTTGGGCAGCAGTTTCAGGATCAGATGGTAATGTGAGTGGTTGGTTTTGGTTAATAAGGAATGATGGCGGTTTCACCTGTTGTCGCAACTCTTGGATAGTGTCGCACAACTCCAGGTAATCCCCCTCCGGGATCCTGTCTGAGTTCTTGTCGACAAGCTCCATTATTTTATGGAAGAGATCCATTGTTTCATGATCATCCCATCATCATCGCCACATTACTTAGGTTTCGGAAAGACTGAGAACTTCTTTTTATATTTTTTTCAAATTCTTCAAATTCTCGAAACAAACCCTGAATATCATCACCACGATATGTAGCCTGTCTCACTTTTACAACAAAATGAGCCATTTTATCAAAAACCTGTAGATCATCAGTTCTTTCTACGAAGGATAGTAACCTTTTACACTTCGTAAGGAGAATTTCTAAATCTCGTCGTCTTTCTTGTTGGTAGTTTCTCTCCACTTCCATCTCAATGTATCGCTTCTCGCCACAATCGTTTACGGCCTCTATTAATTTAGAGTTAACTCCTGGACCAGGTTTCGGGGCAAAGAAGCCGAAGATAGTCTGGAATAAGTTGGACATTTCCGGGGAGTAGGTGGAGGTTCAATTGGCTGTGTACAGTGAAGTACTTCTTCCCAAATGAGACGCTGAACGTCGGCACACAAAGGTTCAGTCGCTTGCAGAAATGCGATACGGTATTCGTCCGTAACAAGGGGGAAGTGGTATTCTTTCATTCTTGTTTTTCTTCGGGGTCAATATCTTCACTTAGGTTTCTTTCAAGTCTCATTTGCTCGAGTTGAACATCTAGGATGATACGGGTGGGTGCATTCCATAGAGCCATCCTCAACCACTTATATGCTGATTCCATGTAGTACGGACCCATACCAATCGCAGTGTTAAATATGGCTGTGAGAAGCATCTTTACATATCTATGGGTTCTTCTTTTTATATGAGTTCATCAGCTTGCAGAAGTCGTAAACAGCGTATATAAAAAAACTTCCCGTAAGGACAATCGTGTTCCTCGCGATTGCAGGAACCATATTATAATATTTGTAAACATTAGAAATGTCTTTAGATGACATACCTAAAAAGGTTCAATATATCATCGTTGACTCTAGGTTCGTGAATGGTACAAATAATACCTTCTCTCTCGACCTCACCTTGAAGTCGAATACACACGTCGAAGATATGGGTAGAGTTCTCGGTGTGAAGATGGCTGACTTTTACATCACACAGGTGGGTGAAGCTAGTCCATCTGTGAGTCCAAGTAACATAGCCAAGTATGTGGATGTTGTGTGTCCTGATATTCCAAAGGTTGCCCAGATTCTCGATGAACGTCATGGACAAGTGTTTGCTCGTGTACCACTGGAAAGACACTTCGCAAAAGATTCTACAACAGTTCTTCGTGACAAACAGTGGAAAAGTTTTCATCGTCAACAAAACTATTTCAATCCCATATCTATTAAGAAGTTAGATTTCAAAGTTTTTGAACAACAAGATGATGGTGACTACGTATCTCTTCACCCAGATTCACAATGGTATATGGTACTCGAGATTACCACAGTCAATGTCAAAGAGAAGCCAAAAGATA
>Ga0233439_10004423_pt1 | contig 13584 bp, 8 predicted proteins | sample SI_123_September_6_FD_182713 | JGI IMG/M metagenome (GOLD analysis project Ga0233439, IMG submission 182713) | Seawater microbial communities from Saanich Inlet, British Columbia, Canada - SI_123_September2016_100_MG | ecosystem: Environmental > Aquatic > Marine > Inlet | place: Canada: British... | reverse complement strand
CCCCCGCCTGAATAATGAAGTAGAATTTCAGGGTGCGGAAACACAAACTGTCAACATTAGCAGTGGGTGTTTTCGCGCAATATCAATTACTGGAGAATCCGATTTTGAAGTCACATTGACTAAATTAGATGGTTCAGCAAGAGTCGGTGAAGCGCTTAGCAACAAAAATTGTATGCCCGATTACCAAGCGATGGCAAGCGACCAAACCGATTTCAAGACCCTAGCCTCCTGGCAGGTTGCTGAATCTGCAGAATACGCTCTTGATATCGAATGTAGTGATTCTTCCGATTGTCATCAGCAAGTAGGATGGTTTGTTTCTGTTGATGAAATTCAATTTGGAATGTTTGAATCAAAGAGTTTACTAATTGGCACATCGATGTGTTTTATGGGGCTAATACTACTGCCATTTTCTGCAATTCTAATGGCCGCAAATAAGTCAAAGGGGAAATCTAAATTGATGATGGTCAATCCAGATGGTACGCTGACTCCTGTAACAAATCTAAATGAAGCGATGATTCAGCAAATCAACAATGGTGAGGTTACGCAACAAAATAACAGTCACGTCGCTGGGCCTTTTGCTGATTCACCAATAGTTATGGGAGAGTCTGTCGCTGGGCCTTTTGCTGATTCGGGCATTGGTCAACAGGATGGGTCTTTTGTTGATGGAACCGATGATGTTCAACGCGGTACAATGATGACCACTGACCAAGTATATTCTTTGATGCGCGGTGATGTTGAAGGTGCGAGTGAACTATTCAAGGACCCTTTCTTGACTGCTAAGTTACAACAAACTCCTTCTGAAAAGCAACAACAAATTCAGCAACAAGAAAATGATATTTTGATTTCTTCTTGGGATGAAGGAGATTCGGGTACTGTCAACTCCATACGCCCCTCATCAGCAGTTTCGCGCAATAAGGGAAAGCCTATTTCCTCCAATAAAGATGAAAATAAGCGCGAAGAAGATGCAAACTCTTGGAAACAATGGGATGAAATGTAATTTTGCGACGCATTGAAAGGGGTCGGCCATCTACATAACCATGAGTTGAGCAGTGATGGACGATATTGACCTCGCGTTATACCTACTCCAAAACCGTGTCAGAAGGCAAATTTTAGAGCGCTTGGTCAGAGAGCCACACTATCCAATGCAACTAGCTGACATAATTGGCGTAAGCCAACAAGCCATAATGAAACACTTGAAAGAATTAGAGAAGGGTGATTTTGTAAAGCGAGAAAAAGTTCCTAGTGAAAAGGGTGGACCTCCAAAGACAATCTTCAGTGTACGCAAGGCTCTGTCATTACGGATTGACTTGGGTCCTGATTTATTCAATTGCGAACATCGAAAACTACCAAGCGGCGGGCCAATGCGCCTGTCAAATCGATTGCCTGCATCTAGTATGGGGGTTGTAGAATTGGTCAGTGGCAGGAAAAAAATTGCAGTTAGCGAGGGTGTAAGCCATCTTTCTCACCTCAATGAAACACTAGAGCAATTAGACCAGCAAAGAGATGCTGTTATCGCTTTACACCAGCACATCCGCAACCGTATATCGGCCGCTGTTGATAGCGACTTTGACAAATATGAGCAAAGGGCAATGATTCATAGTATCATAGAATCTCCTCAGAAAAGATTGGATCTCGCTAGTTTGTCCAAAGAGTTACAACTCGGACAAACGCAAATGAATGTCTTACTCGAAGAGGTTCAACTCAGGATTGAAAGGCAAATCTCTGAAAGAGCAGGCCACATCATTGCGACTACGAATAATAGTGAATTGCGCTGGTGGCTACCTGTCAAATCAAAAGATAGTGTTTGAAATGAACATAACATGGGCCGCAGCCCATGCTATGCAGCATGCTTATCTTTGCAATAATCAGTTCTCATTATCGTCGCCAAGAACAGAAATCAATGAAGACTGTTCTGCGATTCTCTTGTTAACTTCATCTCTACGCCCCTTACCAACAAGGTAAACAACTCCGAGTAAAGCAAAGGTTAGCAGGATTACCATGAATGGTAGAGCGGTCTTACTGACTACATCACCAGCAACGTCCATGAATGGATTGGAGGAGGATAGTTCCTTTCCTACTCTCTTAACATTGTCACCTTCATTACTCTCAACGATTTCATTAGTTGGATCAACTACCACATATACTCCATGAGAACCTGCAGTAACTGGGTAAAGTAAGAACAGAGTAATATCCTTAGAATCTTCAGAATCATCAGGAGCTAATAGTGCTCCAACGACTTGACGCATTACGATATTCTCTTCTTCGCAACCATTACCCTTTTTGACTTGATTTGAAATATCTCGCTCGATAGCATTGCTTGATTCATCATATTCGCAAAGAACGATTTCAATGTCAGTAGCATGAACGTTTCCTGTGTTCTGTAAGGTTATTTCAATTGGAATTGTTGAGTCTACATCGCCACTATAATCAGACACTATTACGGATTCTATCTTTAAGTTAGGAGCACGTAATTTTAGGGTTAGTATCAATTCGTTACTGTCTAGGTCTTCTCCTTCCCATGCAGGTGAGTCATCAAAGTCACCATCTTCACTCATATCACCAAAGCGTGAATAAACCTTCAAACCAATATGACGAGTGTCCAGTTTAGCATCTGTTGCAATCTTGATAATAGCAACTACAGTATTGGTTGTATAAGGTGCCATCTCAGGTAATCTGAATTCATTGATATCGGTTAGATATACACATTGGTCTTCTGGGAATGCTGAAGCGGTTGAAATTTCATTCAAACATTCTTCCTCAGTAACAACATCTACTCCGATTTGCTTGAGCATCTTCCATTCAACAGACCAACCGCTAAGAACGCCCATTCCAGGAAGTTGTTGCCAAAGTAGAGCATCTCCGTCACGGGTTGCTGTGTGGTTATTCAAAGATGGAACATCAGGTACGTTTCCATTATTGGTGATGTTTACGACATATCTAACGACTCTTCCCGGTGCAGAGGTCTTTACAGCGTTCTCCACTGTATCATCCATTGATATTTGCATATCGTGGAATTCGCTCACTTCTACATTGAGGACCAGTTGGTCGCGAAGTCTTGTTTCGCGTCCTGCAGAATCAGGGTATGATTCTTCAGAGAATGCTTGTAATACAACTGTGTATGTTCCTGCTTGTACTTGATCTGGAACATTCATCAATACATCGAAATTCTGGTAAGTTCCTCTGCTCAACTCTTGTAGATGTTGACGAGGAATAGTGATATCCCACAACACATCTACTCCATAGGCATCGGTTACACGAGCCAAGCGGAAGTCGAATCTATCTGGTCCGTTTCCTTCATTTTCAACTGTAATTGGAAGGATTAACTTTTCACCAGGGTTTACTACAAGGTTTGTTCCTACATCAGGGTCGATGCTTGCATCTAATACCCATTCATGAATTACATTGGTTGAAAGAATCACAGAGTCAGAAATTCTTGGATATCCATCAAGATATGCTTTGATAGTTACCGCGGGCCCTAATCCAGCAGTTGCATTAGTTGGAGCGCATACATCTGCTCTAACTTCGTGAGTAATGAATTCGGCATTACCTGGTATTGTCCAAGTACGTGGCGCGCTCATTGGGATTTCATTACCGCCTGGTGCATCTGAGAAGTCCATGTTGACAACCCAGTTATCCTTGCGCCATGTGTCCATATCAATATCTGTAGGCTTAGCTTCTGGAGCACCTGGTGTCACGAATACAATGTTTCCTGAATCAAAATTCTTTGTAACATCAATTGGATAAGTTGCACACTCTCCTGGCAAGATATACTCATTGGTATCAAATATCTCAAAGACAATGTTTCCTGTAGAGCGGATTGAAACAAACACTCCCAGTTCTAGAACGTCATAAGTTCCTTTTGCGATAGACTTGATCGGCTCTCCTTCACTCCAACCCTTGACAAAGATGACGAATGCACCTGGGTCTTCTGATGTTGGTACGCTGACCTCTAAGTTCTTGGTTACTGATTGGCCTGGTTCTAATTCAACGCGTGTTGGGAAACTGACTTGCCAACCGAATGGAAGTTGCCATTCTTGTTGTCCTTCAAGACTTGCTGGGTCCCAGAAGACGAAGGCATCGTGAACGTTTCCTGTATTGGTAATCGTAATTGAGAAAATTGCCGTTTGCCCTTGTTCGATATCAGCCATGCTGTGAGATGTATCGAGATTGATTCCGTGAACTACATCCATTAGAGTTAGTGTGACTAATTCATTTTGGATTGCAGGGTCCTTGTAGGATTTTGCAATAACTGTAATCTCAGCTAATTCGTCTTCATTGGCTTGGTATACAGATGGCGCTCGAACACGCATATAGAAACGGATTTCTTCTCCACCTTCTAGGAAGATTGGTGTGTCAGGGAATATTGCTGTGTGGTTTGAAGTGAAATGCAATGTTGCAGTCCAATTTTGTGGCACACCAGTAATATTCAACCCATATGTATCGGCAACCAAGTCTTTCGGACCCGGTGTTGAATTGTTCATAGTAAGGTTATACAGTGTTTGTTGACTTGGTTCAATTACGTGATAGAACGTTTCTCCATCATCAAATTCAACATCAACTTGACCCGTTAGTACGTGTGAGTAACATACAGTAAATCTGTTTTGATTTCCATCATCGCTACATTTGTTAGTATCAGACCAAGCAATATGTGCTCCACTTCCTAAATCGTTAGAAAATGCTGGAGGCATACCAAGGCTTGGTTGTCTTCCAGAATTTGGACCTAGTTTATTTGAGTCCCACTTTGTTACTGGAATAACTTCCCATTCATCTAGCGCTACTAAACCGTCACCGGTTAAATCAGTTGAATTCAATCTAACATAGACTACTTCTTCTTGTGCAGAGGCATTGCCCCAATCGCTCCAAGCGATGTGGATATTGTTTTGATCGTCGGTTAGTAGTGCAGGGAATACAGAGTTACCACCATATGGTGCATTACCTGAGATTCCTGTCTTACCCTCTACATTGGAGATAGGAGTGTCGTCAATCTTCTTGATTGCGTATGTGGATAGCCCTTCGTGAGCACCGTCCCATGCACCTGCGCCTTGTAGGCGTAGTTTGGTGTAGTATATTTCGTAATTAACATCCTTCTCAAATCCATAGTCGCGTCCATCCATCCAAGCGATGTGGGTGTTTCCTTGTTGGTCAACACCGATTGAAGGGTGGAATGAATATGCGTCATCAATAGTAACACGTGTATCATTTACAACGACTAAGTGTCCATCTGCTGCTGGACCTACATCCTCTACATATCCGCCACCGCTAACCGAGTGCCCTGTTGCACCTGGAACCCATTGTGGATCATTGTTCATCTTTGCATATGGGTCTAGAACAGTCATGTAAATTTCTCTAGAGTTATTTGTTGAGATGTAAACCATTGCTTCAACGAGTAGGCTCATTGCGTTGTTTCCACCACTGCCTGATGGGAATTCATATGCTTGGCCACCTGCATCGGTGCTCGCCAAAGTGTTACCAGGACAGTTTCTTGTTTGAGTTGAAACTACTCCGTTTGGACATTGAACCAGATCTCTAAAGTGAGATTGGACATTGTTTGCTCCACCATATGATTGTCCATATAGACCTACAGGAATTACTCCAGCGTTAATACAACTGTCGTGTGCTTCCTGAATAGAACTGATATCGTCTGCTTGTTGTGATGGGTCTCCATCCTTTGGACCTTCATCGGAAACTGGAATTACAATCTTAGTTGCATTCGGGTTCCAGCGGTGGTCATCTGAAGTAGGAGGGTTTCCTGGAACTGCTCCTACTGAATCCTTCCATGATAGACATGCCCAGTTACTTCCTGGACCCCAGTCTTCTCCAGAGTAGCCTGAATAGGTATTTCCATTGTAAACAGTACCCGGTAGCTTGCGCAGTCCACCAGAGTCGTCACCTGGACTTAGTCCCAATGGAGTGCTTCTAATACCGCTTGATGCTTGGTTGTGTGATGCACAGTTACCTGAGCTTGCAGCACCTGGTAAGGTGTTTCCAAGACCGTAAATTGTCTCATATACAGTCATGTTAGCAGTCTCTAGCATAGGCTTCAATCCTTGGAAATTACCACCGCTTGCGAAGTTGCCACCATAGATTACAGTACAAACATCCGCCCATTCTGAATACATAGAACCAGATGTATCAACGATAAATGCCAATTCTACTTTACCGCCACGAGTATCATCCCATGCGATTTGTACGAAATCGTTTGCATCGACTACAATATCTGGGTGTCCTTTGTGACCGATGATTGGAGTTAACAGTGTATCATCGAATAAAGTGATAATGCTACCTGCGCTCATATCTGGCTGAATCATTGAATAGTAGATTTGAGGTTGATTGTAGAATCGCCCAAGTTCATCATAATTGTCTTCCCACGCAATGTGGACATTGTTTTGGCTATCAAGAGCGATTGAAGGCCAATCACGGTTTTGAGAACGCATGGAAATTGTGGTATCATCGATAACGGTTAGTGTTCCGTCATCGCTTGCCTGCCCGTCCATTGCAGCGCTCCATGGAGAAAGTGCAGTGTACATGATCTTGTGTTGGCCAGCCCTATCAGCCCACACGATGTGCACCTTATCATTAGAATCAATGACCATGTCAGGGTGCCAAATCTTGTGCAAACCTGCACTTGAAATTTGAGTAGCATCGATTAGCGTCTCTCCTCTTGGAGATAGCATTGAATAATACAAATGTAGATTATTTCTTACCCAGATTACGTGAACGTTTCCTTCACTATCCGATGCAACCCCTACTTGGGAATCTGTTGATGTTCCGCCGTCAACGATTTGAACGGCTTCGGTTATTACCACTGTTCCTGCGGAGACAGTGATACTTGCTATTAGCAATGTCGATAGTGCTGACATCACCATTATTGATACTAGGCTAATTGATTTTATTTTTTGACGCATTTGGCATACCTCGGGCTTACTACATGAATTGTACCGACTCTTCCTACTTAACCGCGCCTCATTCAGGTCAAAAATGAGGTGTTCAAGGCGAGGTGCTAGACCACCTGTCAATAGGGCCTTAGTGATGCGTTATTGGAGTGAATTAATTTCACTTTTTGTACCTATGCCCATTCTGAAGGGTCGAAGCCGGAGCCGAATGACATTTCGTCATTAAATTCAATCTCTTGAGTTTCATTACTTGCCTGATTAAGATTCGGATTCGCTTGTGATTTTTGTCGGTCTGCCCAATCGTCTACAGGCCCGGATTCTCCTTTACCTGGACCATATGCATATTTTATTTCATGAATAAGACCCAATTTCGCCAGCCATAATTTACGTAGAGTTTGCATTAATTCATTTTTTGTCAATCCATCAAACCAAATTGGTAGACTTACGTTGAACGCTTGCAATGGACCTGGCTTTTTATCTCCTACATGCCCCATGTGCATTCCCCAATCGACTGAAGTTTTGATCAACTGAAGGCGGCTATCGTGAATCCATTCATCCCATTCAATTCCATCTTCTTCCATGTGTTTTTTCATCTCTTCTTGTTGACCTAAATCCACTTTAGTCATACTGGAACATGCTACTAAATCTCGCCCCTTTGGGATGACTACTGCGAACATATGACCTTGAGGGCCGTGCGGGTATTTTATGAGAAAATGTACATCGGCTCTCTCATCTTTTTGCTCTTTGACGATAAGTCGTTCCGATGATAACCAAGCCTTGACTTTCTGGACGATGTTGGCACTTGACATAGTTAGGCCAAGCACTGCTCATCTTTGAAGCGTACCATTGTCTTCATCGGCGATAATGTTTGAAATTGTTAACAAATATCCACGCAAATTTTGTCGTTTAACTTTAGACATTCGCAGTCTTGTAGCCGCTTTCTTAAGATCGGTCCAGTCATCCCAAGTTCTTGCACATATGTGGCCTGAAATGAAAAATGAAAATATCAACAACAACCAAATTATTACCATTGCAGCGAACTGTTCTAATTGAGTTGTTCCAAGAAGTGTGAAAATATCTAAATCTATCAGTTTGCTAATTGTTGCTGAATTTGAATACATCTGCATCAGTATGGCCGTAGCTACTATTGGCCATGCTAATATTGAGCCGAATAATGCTGCCAAAAATTGGAATGATGTTCTTGCATCAACTCCTTCATCCGTTGAATCACCGAGCAATCTGCCAAGTGCAACTTGGAATCCGAGAGAGACTATTGCTAGGGGCAATATTGCTAAAAATATACATAATCTTGCAAGAGCAAAAGGAATTTTTAGCAAATTGGCTCTTCGTAAATCAAGGCCTTTGTGATTCAAATCTCTTCCATCTAAATTATGTTCTTCAAGAATTTTTCCAGCGTTTACTACTGCTTTATGCTTAATGCTGGATAGTTTTTTGGTGATATATTTGGCTTCATTTTCTTCATCCTCAACCGGTTGGTTGGCTTTAATTGAATTATTGATTGCCCTTGCTGCTACAACTTCTTCTTTCCAACTGTTGAGGGGTTTTCCCGTATGTTTAGATTCTATGTGGGCAAGCAATTTGATGCCTCGGTAATCATCCCAATCGCTGGTGTTCGGAGTCATTTCCATTAATTGTGGACGTAGTTTATCGCGCAATGCTATGACTTGTTGTGCAGGCGGTTCAACCCAATTCCCCTGTTTGACTGCATCTACTAATTGTTGAGGAATATCAGATTTTTCGATGCTGATTGGTTTACCGAACTCTATCCATTGATCGGTTCTAAAATGATGTCTAACTCTGAAATGTAAACCTACTGGAATGATGACTGGTAATGGTTTATCCTCTCCTACTGAAATTGCCGCTGCTGCAATTACTGTGCGCATTGGCCCAGTCCTAAAACGAATCATATGGGCTTCATCATGACTTGTTCCCTCAGGAAATAATACGCAACCAAAGCCGCGAGATATTCCCTTTGATAATGAAAGTAAAGTTTTACCATTGAGATGTGTTGCTTCTTCCTCACTGCATCCGCCACGCAATAATTCTGCCTTGCGGACGACTGGTTGTACGGCTAATTTACGCGTCCACCATCCCAAAATTGGTCGAGTCACTAAGTCATGGCGCCCACCCATGACGAAATTTTTGGGGTTTGGCAACATGATTCCTAGAGCATCGATTAATCCATTTGTATGCCATGCTGAAAATAACGCACCTGAATCTTTTGGAATATTTTCATATCCGGAAATGTGAGTGGTTCTAAATTGAACTGCCCTTACTCTTCTAGAGGTTGTAAAAGCCACCCATGTCCAAAATCTAGAACCTGGTGTTTTGCCCGAAAAAGATGGAGCGGGGGTATTCAACAAACGAATCATCTTCATGTTTTTTGCCGATTTGGAAAGTTCTGGTAGAAGGTCTCCACTAGAATCACGCGCACCATCTGGAGTGGTTTTTGACATAGTTAAATTCCCCCAAGTTGTTTTGCTAATTCTGCTAGTGCGGAGTGGTCTACTTGGCCACCTATTGGGGGAGCATTTGGCCATAGTGCTTGCAAAGTTCCACCGCCATCACCACTTGTTCTCGGAATTACATGAACATGGACATGCGGAACTTCTTGGCCTGCTAAAGGCCCATCGTGAATACATATTGTGAAATCTGAAGTGTTAAATTTTTTAGATAAAATAGACTCGACTTGGCAGACTCCTTCGAACAAAGCGTTTCTTTGAGTGGAAGAAAGATTTGCTAAATGTTGAATGCCTTGCTTTGGAATCACAAGTGTATGGCCGGGTGAACGCGGATAGATGTCCAAGAATGCGAGCCATTGGTCTCCTTCGCAAACGCGATGACAAGGGATTTCGCCGGCTACAATTTTTTCAAACAATGTTGCTCCTCCCATGTATTGGGCTAAACGGTTCATCCTTTTGAGGTTCGCACCATCAAGTGGTTCGGATGCGTTGTTTACATTGGAGGCAATAGCCAATTTCCTGAAGATGTTTTTCGGATTGCTAATTGCCCCATATTTCCTTCGTAGTCTACGGTGATATGGTGTAATAAATCCGCATTGGATTCTGGGAAATCGCTTCTTTGGTGGACTCCTCTACTCTCTTGACGAGAAATTGCTGATTGTATTGATGCTGCTACTAAACGGGCGCAAGCAGCGGTTCTTGCATTTTCTACCAAATTGCCATTAGCAATCAATGAAGTTTGATCCACGTGCATTTGGTCAAGTGTGGATAACACTTTGTCCATTTGTTCCAATCCTTCTGTCAGTGAAGTGATGTCGCGTGAAGTTCCCAAAGCTTCAATCGCAGCACTTTGAATATTATTGAAAACTGCTCCAGAGCGAAGAACGTCTTCACCTTGCTTTAGTTCCTTGTCCTGAGTAAGTGTGTTATTGTGTTGCTCAAATGCCTGTTGTAAGGTATTCTTTCCAGTGAAACTTGCGGTTTTTACCCACTCGCCTGCATGTTGTCCTGCTGCTGCTGAAAGGCACATTGCATCTAGTAAACGGTTTCCAACAACACTGCCTGCACCATGTAAACCTGAACAGGCCGCATCTCCAGATGCATATAATCCGGTGAACCAGCGTGACCAACTGCCAACAACTGCGCGTCCATTTTCATCAACTGCAATTCCTCCGACGGTCATATCAGCTCTGCTTTCAATTTCTATTGTTTGCTTGCTCATATCGATTCCAGTACGGCTTTTGACCATGCGTATCGTCGCATCCCACCATGCTGAATTGTCACCGAGTTCTCTAGCATCAAGTACTGGTTGTGAAGCGCCGGATACTGCGGAGCATACGGAGTTTAGGTCTCCCTCTCCAACATCTAATTCACTTCCAGTGGATTCATGAAGAGTTGCTCCTGCGTTTAGAATCCCCATTGGAATTACTAAGTTGGTATCTTTAATGGCTAATGGAGTTGAAGTGATAAATTCCATATCTCGTAGAGGGAGTCCGGCCTGTAAAGCCAAATCTAATCCCAATCCAACAACACCATTGGTAAATGCTCCTTCAAAGCCACCATCTGCGATAATAATCGCCTTTGCTGAAAGTGATAGTGCTCGACCATTGACCATATCGATTGCTATCAATCCATTTATTTTCTGATTTGAATGAACTAGAGATAATGGTAATTGATCGCCGCGACGAGTGACTCCGTATCGCATACATTGTTCTTCCAGAACTTGTTGAACTTCTCTACTTGTGGAGTCGCCGCTATTGACAGTTCGTGGCTTACCATGGCCTGCACTTTTGCTAACCATTGGAATTCCTTTGGAGTCTCGGCGGAAGTTTACTCCCCATCTTTCCAACAAATCCATTTGTCGGTTTGCTGCAGATGTTGTTGAATTTACAATATCTTGGTCGCACAAAAATGCGCCAGAGCGAATCGTATCTTCGCGGTGACCGCGGTTATTGGTTTCTTGAAGTGATGCTGCGATGCCATCAGCAGCGCTTCTATCGCCACTTCCGAGGCCATCAACTGACATCATCAAAGTAGATGCGCCAGTCTTTGCAGATTCTGCTGCTGCACGTAGTGCTGCAGGTCCGTTGCCTAATACGATGATATCCCATGCTTCCATGACTCAACAACCCTTGAGTCGGGCGAGGAGTAGCCCCGCCATAAGCAACGCGCTTGAGGACTTAGCAAAATATCCAGTTTTTTGAGGCTCAAGAATTAACCTCATGAGCAAAATTAATTCAAAAAATACTAAATCAATAATTTATATTATTCGCACTACTGCTAAGAAGTTTGGTCATTATGTATGACTATTTCAATGAAAAGTTAGGTAGGGCTGAATCTCCCCAATTGCGAGCGATTTGCAATTTTTTCATTCTTTCTTTAGCCAGCCCACTATCTTTCGAGCCAACGGTGGTTGAAACTACAATTGATTCGAGAACTACTCCCTCGTCATCGCGAAGAATTACTTGTACATTGGCTGGCCCTTTGAAACGGTCAGGCCAAGCAACACCAATCCAAAGCACGACCCCTCTTTCCAAATATCTAGGAATCCAGTCCAAGCCATCATCTTCACTGGAATTTGTGAGTAAAACCGCTGCACGAGGCGGGGGGCATGGTGCCAATTCAAATCGGTGTGTTCTCAACTCCGGCTCTCCCCCTGGACATAGGACTTCAACGCGAACATGGCGTGATTCAAATGTTTGATTATTTAGTACGATGAATAAATTACCAGTTCCTTGGCTGCACTCAGCATCGAGTGAAACATCCATTCTCCACTTTGATTTTAATACGGGCGGAGCGCCTGATAAAATGTCATTTTGCAACCTGTCAAGTAATCGGAAAGCGCTTGGTTGCCACGCTCTTGCGTGCGATATTAATCTCTGTAAATTACGCCAATTATAGGTTGCCTCTTCATCTAATAGTAGGCGTGGTATTGCGCTTCTGTTGAGAAATTCGCATAACTCTGTATAGGATAGTTCGGTGGAAATTTCTTCTTGGAAATTTAAATGCAAAATGTAGAGTAAGCGTTCCATGCACTGGCGCGGGTCATTTCCAGGGATGATAGATTCCGATAGTGTATTTTCCCAGTTTTTCCACTCTAGTAAACTGTCAGGGTCAAGGTGGGAGATGATTAAATCGCCGAGTATTGTATTGACTTGAGTAAGATGGTGTGTTGGTGCGTGGAAAGATAGGAATGGTATTTTGTCACCAAGGTGCCTCATTAGGTGATGGATTAATTGTGAGTGGAATGCCATTGCAATTCCAGCGGTCATCGCTATCAAAAGAGATAGATTCCAAGCGATACTGCCTTGCTCAATAATTGCAGCAGAACACAATAGAATGAATGCGGTGAGTGAAAAGAATACTCCTAACATGTTGTGGCGGCGATTGTCTTTCAATCCTTCAATGATACGGTCCATGCCTGGTTGTGATCTCATCGAGTGCTTTTTGCCATCATCAAAACCACCCTGTTCTCGCAATGAAATCCTAGTCTTGAGGGCGAGCCAAGAAAATTCTGTCGCGAGAGTAAGTGGCACTATTGCTATCAGCATTGGAATGGTCAATATCAACAAAACTAAGGTAAGACTATTGGATGAACTTTGAGGGAATAGCACTGTTAGTAATGCTGCAACTGCGAAGCCAAATCCCAATAATGTTCTAAAAAATAACAGAAGTGGATTGCGGGCAATTTTTCCAAAATATAACCGTTTAGATTCTTGAGAGCGCCAAGCTGCTTGAGTTCTTATTATGGGGTCTTCACTCCTTGAAAAACCACGCCCATAAGGGTCTGGTAATGAGACGCCGGTTCGAGAAATATTTTCCCCGCTAACCTCGTCATCAGCCATGCCAATCAATTACCGATGAGGGCTTTTGGTTTTGGTTGTTACCTATTTCACATATTGGCATATATTCTGAATAATATGACCCCTATGACTCCCAAACCAATTAGAATCGGTGCAATGACTAGTGCATTCACTTGAGCATGGTGTGATTTTGAAGACCAAATTTCTGAAAAACCACATCCTGAACATCTGTAAATTTCACCGAGTGCCATGTTTTGATAACCGCCTAGTGTGTTTATTTTCACTTCAGTGCCAGCGCATTTAGGACAGGTGCTAGTATTCTTCATCAATACTACAATTCGCCTTAGGTTAATAGCATATCACATTTGATGACTTGCTTTGAAATGATAGAGAAATATTACAATG
>Ga0233439_10004417_pt1 | contig 13595 bp, 13 predicted proteins | sample SI_123_September_6_FD_182713 | JGI IMG/M metagenome (GOLD analysis project Ga0233439, IMG submission 182713) | Seawater microbial communities from Saanich Inlet, British Columbia, Canada - SI_123_September2016_100_MG | ecosystem: Environmental > Aquatic > Marine > Inlet | place: Canada: British... | reverse complement strand
ATGGCCTATTATTACCTGGCGCTTTGCTGTGGTAAACGACCGGCCTAAAGTCCTCATTACAGGTGGCGACGGCATGATCGGTGCCGTTCTGGTGACGCGGTTCGCGGCCCAAGGTTGGTCGGTCTATGCCACCACCCGCCGCCGGGACCGGGTTGATGAGACACATCCCTATTTGGACCTGTCGGCATTGGGGGCGTCATTTGGGGCAGCGCCGGGCGATGATCTACCCAAAGTGGACGTAGTGGTGCTGGCCGCCGCTGTCGCCGGAATTGGTGATTGTGAAGAAAACGCCGATGCCAGCCGTCAAATTAACGTTGATGGCACCCTAGGGGTTGCGAAGGCAATGGCCGCGCGCGGTGCCTTTGTCCTGTTGCTCTCATCCGACAAGGTTTTTGATGGCGCGGTTCCTCTTCGCAGCCGCCACGATGCCCCTTGTCCGGCCTGCGCCTATGGCCGGCAAAAGGCGGATGCGGAAGCAGGCGTGCTGGCACTGGGCCAACGCGCCGCCGTCCTGCGTCTTAGCAAGGTGTTGGAGCCGAATTTGCCTCTGTTGAACGGTTGGGCCACTACCCTGGCGAATGAGGAGCCGATAACGCCTTTCCATGACCTCTATCTCGCCCCCGTTTCCGTGGACCTAGTGGCCCGCATGGTGCTCCAGATTGCTACGGACCGGGCCCAAGGCATCTTCCATTGCACGGGCGCTAAAGACCACTCGTATGAAGACTTGGCCCATATTCTGGCGGAACAAATGCACCGGAACCCAGGCCTGATCCAGCCCGGTTCCTGCCACAGCATCAATATGCCCGCCGCCGCCCGGCCCCGTTATACGTCCTTGGAAATGACGGAAGAACAATCCCGCTGGGGCATCACCGCGCCCGCCTTCGAAGCCACCGCCCGAGCGATTATGGCGGGGTTATAGCCAGAGGCTTTACGCCTGTGCTGCGTCCAGTTCTTCTTCCGCTTCCAGCCAGGCGGCTTCTGCGGCGGCGAAGTCTTTTTCCATCCGGGCCCGTTCCTGGTTCAGGTTGGCCAGTTTTGCCGGGCTCTCCTGATAAAGGGCGGGGTCGGCCAGGGCCTTGGCGATGCGCGCCTGTTCCAACTGCAACTTAGACATTTTCTGTTCCGCCGCCTTGACGATCTTGCGCAGGGGGGCCAAGCGTTGGCGGTTTTTCGCATTGGCCCGGCGGGCGGCCTTGCGGTCCTTCTCCGATCCCTGATTGCCCTCTTTCGAGGCCTCGCTGCGTAGGGACATGCGGCGATAATCGTCGATATCCCCTTCCCACGGGGTGACCTGGCCATCTGCGACCAGCCACAGCCGGTCTGTCGTAAGCTCCAGCAAATGACGATCATGGCTGATTAGCAATACCGCGCCGGAAAAATCATTGAGGGCCTGGACCAGGGCCTGGCGGGCATCAACGTCGAGATGGTTCGTGGGCTCATCCAAGATCAATAAATGCGGTGCCTTGGCGGTAATGAGGGCGAGGACCAGGCGGGCTCGCTCACCTCCTGAAAGATGTTCCACCGCCGTCTCCGCCTTATCCTGGATCAGCCCGAATGTGCCCAGGCGGGCGCGCAAAGCGGCCTCCTTCAGGTCGGGCAATATCCGTTGCAGGTGGGATACCGGCGTATCTTTCGGCTCCAAATCCTCGATAAGGTGCTGGGCGAAAAAGCCCGTGCGCAGTTTCCCACCCCGCCTGACGTCGCCTGACATGGCATCGAGACGCCCTTCAATCAGCTTGGCCAAGGTGGATTTGCCGTTGCCGTTGCGGCCCAACAGGGCGATGCGGTCTTTGCTGTCGATGCGCAGGTCCAGGCCTTTGAGGATGGGTACATCCAATTCGTAACCCACGGCGGCCCGATCAACACTGATGATGGGAGAGCGGAGTTCATCGGGTTCGGGAAAACGGAAATTCACCGATGGATCTGCCGCAGCCTCGGCGATGGGTTGCATCCGGCTCAACGCTTTCAGGCGGCTTTGGGCCTGGCGCGCTTTATTGGCTTGATAGCGGAAGCGATCCACGAAGGCCTGCATATGCTTGCGGGAGGCGTCCTGGCGCAGGCGCAGACGTTCCTGTTGTTCCTGACGCTCCCGCCGGGTAGCCTCGAACGTATCGTAGCCGCCGCGATAAAGGGTCAGGTCACCGTTATCCACATGCAGGATGGCTGTGACCGCATTGTTCAACAAATCCCGGTCATGGCTGACCAACAACACAGTATGGGGATATCGTCGCAGGAAGTCCTCCAACCACAAGGTGCCTTCCAGATCCAGATAGTTGGTCGGTTCATCAAGCAGCAATAAATCCGGCGCTGCGAACAAAATGGCAGCCAGTGCCACACGCATGCGCCAACCGCCCGAGAATTCGGACAAGGCCCGGCCCTGGGCCGCCTCGTCAAAACCCAGGCCAGCCAGGATGGATGCCGCCCGCGCCGGTGCGGAATGGGCCTCAATATCCAGCAGACGTTGGTGGATTTCGCCAATCCGATCCGGATCCGTGGCTGTATCAGCCTCCGCCAACAGGGCCGTGCGCTCCGTATCCGCTTCCAACACATTATCCAGCAGGGTTTGCGGGCCGCCGGGTGCTTCCTGGGAGACCATGCCAAGGCGGGCCCGTCGGGCATAGCGGATGGAGCCGCCATCACCGGATATTTCGCCCAGGATCAGGCGCAGCAAGGTACTTTTGCCCGCGCCATTGCGGCCCACTACGCCCACCTTGTGGCCGGCTGGTACATGGGCAGAGGCATTGGAGAGAATATCCCGTCCGCCGATACGGTATGTCAGATCATTTATGTGCAGCATGAGGGGGCTTCTAGCACGGTTGCAGACCGCATGCGAAGCCGATATAAACCGCCCGCAAAATTATTTTTTTAATTCCGACCCGAGACAAGGATAATCTCAGACCATGGCCATCCAACGTACCTTTTCCATCATCAAGCCTGACGCCACGCGCCGCAACCTCACGGGGCAGATTACGGCCCGTTTTGAAGCCGCCGGCCTGCGTATCATCGCCTCCAAACGCCTGTGGATGACCCGTGGCCAGGCCGAAGGTTTTTATGGTGTTCACAAAGAACGCCCCTTTTTCAACGACCTGTGTGATTTTATGACATCAGGCCCGGTGGTGGTTCAGGTTCTGGAAGGTGAAGACGCCATCGCCAAGAACCGTGAAGTTATGGGAGCCACAAACCCGGAAGACGCCGATGCGGGTACCATCCGCAAGGATTTCGCCGAGAATATCGAGGCGAATTCCGTGCATGGTTCCGACGCACCGGAAACAGCGGCCGAGGAGATTGCTTATTGGTTCGCTGAGACCGAAATCGTCGGCTAGGCAATACAAATCGATATGCTCCACACAGAACCTTTGCGCCCCATAACAGATGCTGAAGTGGCCGATTATGACCGCGACGGCGCGGTGTTGTTAAAGGGTTTGTTCGATCTCGACTGGATCGAGGCATTGCAGGAGGCGGTGGAGTCCGACAAGAAAACGCCGGGGCCCATGGTGCGCTACAACACACCGCCCGGGGGCTCCGGCGAATTTTTTGTTGATTTCCAACTTTGGCAACGCTGGGACGGGGCCCGGCGGTTTGCCCTTGAAGGACCGGGTGCGGCTATTGCCGCCCGCATGATGGGGGCCCGCACGGTCACCTACTATCATGACCATCTGTTGGTGAAAGAACCTGGCACGGCGGAAAAGACGCCCTGGCATCATGATCAGCCCTATTACCCCATTGAAGGTCGGATGGTGGGCTCCATCTGGTTGCCCCTTGATCCTGTGCCGAAAGATATCTGCGTCGAATATATTTCCGGCTCCCACAAATGGGATCGCTGGTTTGCACCACAGTTTTTTAAATCCGGTAATCCGGACCTCCAGGTACAAGACCCGCGCTTTGAAACCGCGCCGGATTTTGAGGCACAACGTAACGACCATGATTTGCTGTCGTGGGAGTTGGAGCTGGGCGATTGCATTTTTTTCCATGGCCTGACCGTGCACGGCGCGACAGGCAACCCTTCACCGACAGGCCGCAGGCGTGCGTATGCCACGCGCTGGTTGGGAGAAGACACCCGCTATGCCGTCCGGTCCGGCCAGACATCACCGCCCCTTGATGGGCACGGCCTACAGCCCGGTGATATTATGGAATGCGAAATGTTTCCCAGGGTTTGGCCCCGAACCTGACGGCTTACGGTCCCTCGTAACGTTCCACAACCTGGTCAATGGCACCAAAAATGGTGTCGCCATTTTCGTCGGGCATTTCGATGTGGATATGGTCACCAAATGCCATGAAGGGCGTTTCCGGCCCGCCGCTTTGGATCGTTTCCAGCATCCGCACTTCCGCGATACAGGAATAGCCAACCCCGCCATCAGCCAGGGCAGAACCATGTTCGCCAACCTGCTTATTGGATATTGTGCCGGAGCCGATAATGGTCCCGGCGCAAAGGGGCCGCGTTTTCGCGGCATGGGCGATCAGGGTCGGGAAATCAAAGGTCATATCGACGCCCGCGTTGGCGCGCCCAAACGGCTCCCCATTCAGATCACAGAACACTGCCAGATGCAGACGTCCGCCATCCCAGGCAGTGCCTAATTCATCTGGCGTGACGGCAACAGGCGAAAATGCGGTGGACGGCTTGCCATGGAAAAAACCGAAACCTTTGCCCAATTCGCCGGGGATCAGGCCCCGCAATGAGACATCGTTGACCAGCATCAATAATTTGATGTGGCTTCCAGCGTCAGCGACGCCGACCCCCATGGGAACATCATCGACCACGACGGCAACCTCAGCCTCGAAATCGATGCCCCAGTCTTCCGAGCCCGCCAAAATTGGATCATAAGGACCGATGAAGCTGTCGGAGCCGCCCTGATACATCAGAGGGTCGCTCCAAAAACTCACCGGCATCTCTGCACCACGGGCTTTTCGTACCAATTCTACATGGTTTACATAGGCGCTGCCATCAGCCCATTGATAGGCGCGGGGCAGGGGGGATGACAGATCGCCCGGGTCCAGATCAAAAGACCCAGGCGCGTTGCCGGCCGCTAGTTTCTCCGCCACCTCTTCAAGGCGCGGGGCCAAATTGGACCAATCGTCCAGAGCCGCCTGCATGGTCTGGGCAATGCCATAGGCGGCTACAGCGCGATCCAGGTCGTTGCTGACAACCAGCAACTGGCCGTCGCGACCAGATTTCAATGATGCCAATTTCACAGCTTCGTCCTAATCTTTCTATCTGAAACTATTCACCGCGCAATCGTTCGCGCAGCAATTCGATACGGTCATAACCCCAAAAAATTTCCCCATCCAGGACATAACTTGGCACCCCAAATACGCCCAGGGCTTCTGTTTCCAGGCGCATTTCGTCGTGACGTTTTCGGCCTTCGCCCTGCAGATAGTCTGCAAATCCCGAACCGTCAGCCCCCGCCTCTGTGAGGATACTGGTCACAGCCTCAACATCATCAACTTCCATTTCGTGGTTCCAGAAACCTTTGAAGACGCTGTCGTTGTAGGCCCGAAAGACATTTTGCCCGCAATTTTGGGCATATTGCATTCCGATGCCGGCGGGGGAGCTGTCATAAATGCGCCGGGGTCCGCGCACGGTCAGGCCACGTTTGTTGGCCCAGCGGCGCATATCCATGTAGGCGTATTTCACCTTGCGCCATTCCGTCTCCGTCCGGGTATCTACTGCGCCCAGGAACGAGGGAATATCCAAGGTGAAATGACGCCATTCGACCACCACGTCGAATTCTTCCTCCAACGCATAGGTCGGGTCTTTGGCCAAATAGGCAAACGGACTTTTGTAGTCGGTGATATGTAAGATGTGTTTTTTGCTCATAGGGTCAGTCTATCACATTCCGGCGCCCAGGCGACCAATACCAGGCAATTTTAGGGCGGGTGGCGATAGATCAAGGCCGAAATTCAGGCCCAGGATATTCAGCTCCAGGCCTTCCTCTGTTGCCAGGGTCAGACCCAACAGCCCAAAGACGGAAACCTGTATACCGGTCCCGCTGGGTGCATCTGCAATGAAAGCACCATGGGGCAGATAATCCTTGCCGATGGCGGTTGCCGGCAGCTCCAACCCCAGGCCGGGAACCTGGCGCGCGATGAAGGCGGTAAAAGTATTGCTGTTGGGACCAGGCCAAAGGCGATAGCTGCTGGGATGGGGATAAATTTTAGCCGCCTGTAGCACTTTGTCAATCAACCCTTCCGCCATTGGACCACGAAGGTCGCGCAGTATATTCGGTCGGCTGCCGAACCAATAGGCATCGGGGATATAGCGGCTGACCCGCACGGCAGATGAGCCATGGTCCACGCCCCAACCGATGACTTCCAGTCGGGTAAAATGATCGGCACCCTTTGGTTTTAACGCCAGCCATGTATGAACACCAAAAGCACCGCGCCAGCTGAACGCACGGGCGCTGTACACTTGCAGGACGGCTTCCTTTGTTACGCTGGGATCCGGGGCCTGGTGGGAGCTGTCCTGCCGCGCCGTGCGCCAATCCGCCGCCACGGCGGGATCAGCCCACCGCGCCGCAAATGATGCCAGCAGCGGCAGCAGAAACAGGCCCATCAATAGGACAGTTAGACGCCGTCGCCATTTTGAAATCCGCAATGTCATGTTCCGACCTTGCCAAGTTCGTCAAATCGTTCGCCTAATCCAAATTTCTCTATTACAGGGGCGGATTGATCAGACAGCTATCCGGTAACTCGAAATTATCGATGGTAACCATGCCACCCGTCGGTCGTGCCCGTCCTTCGGCAATCAGGCGCACGGCCAGGGGATAAATACGGTGTTCCTGTTTCAGGATACGGGCCGCCAATGTGTCCGGCGTATCGTCGGACGCTATCGGAACGGCGGCCTGAACCAGGATGGGTCCTTCATCCATTTCGGGGCGTACGTAATGAACCGTACAGCCGCCGATCCGCACCCCGGCTTCCAGCATGCGTTCATGTACGTTAAGGCCTTTGAAGGATGGCAATAACGATGGATGGATGTTGATCAGACTATCTCGCCAGCGTTGGCAAAATTCCGGGCTCAAAAGGCGCATGAAGCCTGCCAGACAGATCAGGCGCACCCCGGCGGCAGCCAGTACCTCCGTCATAGCGGCATCAAAGGCTTCCCGCCCGTCAAAATCGCCATGTTTAATCACTTGGGTGGGAATATTTGCCGCGCGGGCGATTTCCAGACCCTGGGCATCTTCGCGGTTGGACAGCACCAGGGCCACCTCGACAGGATAGTCCTCTGCCTTGGCGGCATTTATAAGTGCGGCCATGTTACTGCCACGGCCCGAGATCAGTATGGCAATCTTAAAGCTGGCCATTTCAAAACTCCAAACCGCCAATCTCTACCCGGGCAGGGCCGTCTGCCGCCGCGATGACGCCGATTGGCCAGACCGTCTCTCCCGCCTCCTGGAACAATGCTGTTGCCGCTGCCACATCATCCGCCGCGACGATGGCGATCATCCCGATGCCGCAATTAAAAGTACGGGCCATTTCCAACGGCTCAATCTGCCCCAATTGTGCCAGCCACTTGAACAGGGGCGGCATAGGCCAGGACGCGCCGTTAATGCGGGCAACGGTGCCCTCGGGCATGATACGTGGCGGGTTTTCGATCAGACCGCCGCCGGTGATATGGCTTAAGCCCTTAATCAGGCCGGCACGAATGGCAGCCAGGCAGGATGGCACATAAATTTTTGTCGGGCGCAACAATGCCTCGGCCAGGGTCACATCAGGTGCAAAAGGTGCGGCGGCGGCATAATCCTGGCCCTGATCTTCAATCAGGCGTCGAACCAGGGAAAAGCCGTTGGCGTGCATTCCGTTTGAAGCCAGTCCTAACAAGACATCGCCGGGGCCAATGGCGGTCGGTTCCAAAATACCGTCGCGTTCCACCGCACCGACGGAAAATCCTGCCAGGTCATAGTCACCGTCACTGTACATGCCGGGCATTTCCGCCGTCTCCCCCCCGATCAGGGCGCAGCCCGCCTGACGGCAACCTTCCGCAATACCGCTGATGATCGCGGTCCCCGCCTCGACCGAGAGCTGTCCAGTGGCATAATAATCCAGGAACAACAGAGGTTCGGCCCCTTGCACGACCAAATCGTTGACGCACATGGCGACCAGATCGATGCCCACATAGTCGTGGCAATCGGCGCTGATCGCGACCTTTAATTTGGTGCCGACGCCATCAGTGGCGGCCAGAAGCAGGGGATCGTGATAACCCGCAGCGCGCAAATCGAACAGACCGGAGAACCCACCCAGGGCGGCATTCGCACCGGGACGGCGGGTTGAGGCGGCCAAAGGCTTGATGGCATCGACCAGGCGCTCGCCCGCATCGATATCTACGCCGGCACCTTTATAGGTGTAACTGTTGATGACGCCCTCGCTAGTATATAACTTTGGTATAAATTCGCTGCCGTAATGACGATGGCGAGGATACTGCATCTGGTTGGGCTTGTAATGTGGCATCGTGCTTTTTTGATACTATTTTTGTCGCTGTTTTTCCTCGGGCTGATGGGCGCGGGGTATGGTACGGGTTTTAGTGCGGGGTTCGCCCAGGATCGGGTTAGCTCTGCGCTGGAAGATGACATCTATACGGTTCAGGGATTGGCGGTGGATGAAACCGCCCGGTCCGCCCTGGCCGCCCGTGGTCAGGCCCTGCGCGTGGGCCAACGCCGGGCTTTGGCGCTTGTTCTGCGGCGAATTACGCAGCGTAGTGATTATCCCGCGCTACCAAATCCTGATGATAAGGCCATCGCCCAGTTGGTGGCGGCGGTGCAGGTTACGGGGGAAAAAACCTCTACCGTACGTTATCTGGCGACCCTGACCGTCCGCTTTGACCGTACCGCTGTGCGCGAATTGTTGCGAAACATCGGTATCAGTTATTCCGAGACACGTGCCAAGCCAACCCTGGTTTTGCCGGTTTTCGAAAAAGGTGCCGCCCTGGCCCTATTCGAAGATAGCAATGTCTGGCGGGCCGCCTGGGACCGGCTGGATCTGGGCGCATCCGCCCTGTTGCCGTTGCGCCTGCCAAAAGGCGATTTGCAGGACATCACGACCATTACAGCCGAGGGCGCGCTGGCTGGAAACGAGGGGCAGCTGCGCGCCATGGCCCTGCGTTATGGGGTTGAGAACATCATGGTTGCCCATGCGGTATTGAGCATCGATCTGCAAGCCGGCGGTGTGCCCCGGGTAGATGTTACACTGTTGCGATTTGGTCCCAGGGGTAAAAGCACCGAAGTATTGGATTATAGTATTGAAGTGGGCCAAGGCCTGGATAGAGACCTAGGTGGGGCCATGGATCGACTGGCCCTGCGGTTGGTGACAGACCAGCAGGAAAATTGGAAACGTCTAACCCAGCTGACATTCGGGACGGAGACCAGTTTGTCCGCGCTGGTCCCCTTGAGAGGGTTGGCGGAGTGGCTGGCGGTGCGCCAGCGTCTGGAAGCGACCGCTATTGTACGTTCGATCACTTTGCACGGCATCTCGCGCCAGGATGCCCAGGTGGTGATCGATTTTTTCGGTGATACGGACAGTCTTGTGGTTTCTTTGGCACAGCGCGACCTGCACCTTGCCCTGATCGATGGATTTTGGGAGCTGCGCCTGGCCAAAAAAGGCCGGATGACCACGAAATGACGTTACCTAACATGATATCCCTGGCCCGGTTGATATCTGTGCCATTCAATATCTGGCTGATCATGATCGATCATTGGCGTCTGGCCCTGGTGGTTTTCTGTCTGGCTGGCCTGTCTGATGCATTAGATGGATTTCTGGCGAAACGCTTCAATATGCAGTCGCGATTGGGGCAGTATCTCGACCCCATTGCCGATAAAGTCCTGTTGGTTTCGGTCTTTATCGTACTTGGCGTGCAACAGCATTTGCCTCTATGGCTGGTGATATTGGTTGTTTCGCGGGATATTTTAATCGTTGGCGGCTTGTTTTTGCTATACGTCATGGACCAATTGTACGAGCCGACGCCCTTTGTGCTGTCAAAGATCAATACGGCGACGCAAATTGTCCTGGCCGGTGCGGTGATCGCCAGTATAGGTTTCGAACTTGCCGTGCTGACGCCAATAATAAGTCTTTTGATACTGGCCGTGGCTATTACGACAGTAACTTCGGGGCTGGCCTATATGATAGAATGGTGGGGGCGTATGAATAGGCTGGAGGACGACTTGTGAGCACGCAACAGCAGGTTCGCTATTGGCTGATCTCGCTGGCGGTGTTGCTGGCCCTGGTTTGGCTGTTGAGTTCGATCCTGTTGCCTTTTGTGGCTGGCATGGCGGTGGCCTATTTTCTTGATCCCCCGACGGATAAGCTAGAGGCGCGGGGCCTGGGGCGCGGCTTGGCGACCTCGCTTGTGGTGATCCTGTTTTTTGTTTTGATGGTTCTGGCGACATTGTTGCTGGTGCCGATCCTGCAATCGCAGATCCTTGGTTTTGCCGACCGTCTGCCTGGCTATATTGCTGGATTGCGGGAAACCGCATTACCTCTGCTCACCGAATTGGGCCAGAAATTTGGGGTGGACGTCGGCGCCTCCGCCGGCGATGCGGCAAAGGAAATGGCCGCCGATGCGGTGAATTTCGTCTTTCAACTGCTGCGCCGGGCGTGGAGCGGCGGTCTGGCGTTGTTCAATATTCTGACCTTGTTGGTGATCACACCCGTGGTGGCATTTTATCTATTGCGGGATTTCGACCATATGATTGCCGCCTTGAACAGCTGGCTGCCCCGTCAACACGCCAAAACCGTACGGGGGCTGTTGGCGGAAATTGATGAAGTGATGGCCGGGTTTATTCGTGGCCAAGGCACGGTTTGCCTGATCCTGGCCAGTTACTATGGCCTGGGATTAACCCTTGCCGGCCTGGAATTCGGCTTGATCATTGGCCTGTTAAGCGGTTTGGTCTCGTTTATACCGTTTGTCGGTGCCACGACAGGGTTGGTGCTGTCCATGTTGACGGCCCTGACACAGTTTCTGCCCGATGGGGATTTTCTGCGCCTAGGCATAATCGCGGTGATATTTGTGGTTGGTCAGGTTTTAGAGGGTTATATCCTTACCCCCCGTCTGCTGGGTGATCGTATTGGTCTGCATCCGGTCTGGGTTATGTTTGCACTGTTGGCGGGCGGGGCCTTGTTCGGTTTCGTCGGGGTGTTGATTGCCGTTCCCGCGGCTGCTGCCATAGGCGTCATGGTTCGTTTCGGCTTGAGTAGTTATCTGGGCAGCAAACTGTATGGCGGTCCCACAGAGCTGTCCGACGGCAAATTGCCTGCCGATGACCCGCCTGGTGATGGGTCAATATTGTGAATTCCCATCCGCAACTGACCCTGGATCTTTCCGTGCGCCGGGCCCAAGGGCGGGCAGACTTTCTGGTCACGGACAGCAATAGTGATGCGGTCGCCTGGCTGGATCGTTGGCCTGACTGGCCCAGTCCGGTTTTGTCGCTGTATGGCCCTGAAAGTTGCGGCAAAACCCATTTGGCGCATTTGTGGTGCGATGCCGCCCAGGGGCGATTGATCGGGCCTGATGATTTATGCCGTGATGCAGTGCCGGAATTGGCGGCGCAAGGCGCCATCGCCATCGATTTTTCAGATCTGAGCATGGCGGATGCTTTTGACGCTTACGAGGCTCTATTGCATCTATACAATCTGTTGGCAGAACAGGGTGGTTATCTGCTGTTGGCCGCCCGCAGACCGCCAAAACAGTGGGCCATCGCGCTTCCCGACCTACGCTCCCGCTTGCTGGCGGCACCTAGTGTCGGTATCCAGGCCCCTGATGACCAATTATTGTTGGCGGTCATGGCAAAAATGTTTGCGGATCGGCAAGTGCGCGTTAACCAGGACGTGCTAACCTATCTGGCAGCCAGGATAGAAAGGTCTTTTCTGGCGGCGGAGGCGGCGGTGGTTCAGTTGGATCAGGCCTCGCTTTCGGGAAACCGACCCATAACCGTGCCGTTGGCCCGTGCCGCCCTGGCGACCGATCCAGCCGATGTCAAAGATGTAGAAGATGGGATTGATGCGCAGGAATAAGGGGATAGCTTATGTGGGTTAAACACATAGTTTCAGCGATTTTGTTCGTGACGCTTTTGCAGTTTGGGCCGGCGTTTGCCACCACCGTCTCTGGCACCGTCTCTGGCACCGTCACCGGCGTCTGGTCGACGGAAGGGGGTAAATCCCATGTTGAAATTTCAAACTGTGAAGAAGAAGGCAAATTGTGCGGGCGCATCATTTGGCTGAAAGAACCCCTTAATGATCAGGGCAAGCCAAAGCACGACGCCAATAATCCGGACATTTCATTCCAGGCACGCCCAATTGTCGGCCTGCCGTTATTGGCAAACTTTGTTCCCGGCGACGAGGCAGGTGTCTGGGGCGACGGCACAATCTATAACCCCGAAGATGGCGAGACATACTCCTGCACCATGTCCCTGTTGGACGCCGATACGTTGAAGGTGCGGGGTTATGTGGGCCTGCCCCTTTTCGGCAAGTCACAAATCTGGACGCGGGTGAACTAATTATACTTTGCAGGAGGAACAATTAGTGTCGCAGGCAGAAGATAGCGGCGAACAGGGCGGCGAACGGGGCGGCGAACGGGGGGTGGTGTTACCCAGCGAACCGACCGATCCGGGTGAGCGCTACATCAATCGCGAACTATCCTGGTTAGCCTTCAATCAACGTGTGATGGAAGAGGCCCGCAATCCAGCCCATCCCTTGTTGGAGCGGTTGCGTTTCCTGTCAATCTCGGCCACCAATCTGGATGAGTTTTACATGGTCCGCGTGGCGGGCCTGCATGGCCAACGTCGGGCCGGTATCGATCAGGTCAGCGATGATGGGCGAACGCCCGCGCAACAACTTGCCGCCATCAATGAATTAGCGGGCCGGATTATGGCCGAACAGGGTCGCTATTGGATGGAGCTGATTGACGAACTGGACCTGGCGGGGATTACCCTTGTCTCCCCCGATGACCTGTCGGACGAGGATCGGGAATTTCTAACCCAGCATTTCCTGCAGCGAATATTTCCCGTCCTCACGCCATTGGCTATCGACCCGGCGCATCCGTTTCCTTTTATCCAAAATCTTGGTTTTGCCATGGTTTTGCAATTGCGCCGGGATGCCGACGACAGCTTTATGAATGCCCTGGTCCCCCTGCCGCAGATGGTTGAGCGTTTTGTTCGCCTGCCAGGTGCCGATATCCGCTTTATCAGCCTGGAGAATTTGGTCGGCTTGTTCCTGGATCAATTGTTTCCAGGCTACACCACGGAAGGCCGCGGCCTGTTTCGGGTCATTCGAGACAGCGATATTGAGGTCGAGGAAGAGGCCGAGGATCTGGTGCGGTTTTACCAGAGCGCTCTGAAGCGCCGTCGTCGGGGTAGTGTTATCAGTCTATGGATAGACGGCGATATGCCCGATGATCTGCGCCGGTTCGTGGCGCGAAACCTGGATGTCGGTCGCCATGAAGTGATGGCAATCGATGGCGCCCTGGGGTTGGCTGATGTAGCCCAATTGATCGTTGATGATCGCCCTGATCTGAAGTTTGAGCCCTATAACCCCCGCTATCCGGAACGAATACGGGAGCTGGGGGGCGATTGCTTTGCCGCTATTCGTGCCAAGGATATTTTGGTTCACCA
>Ga0233439_10004416_pt1 | contig 13599 bp, 14 predicted proteins | sample SI_123_September_6_FD_182713 | JGI IMG/M metagenome (GOLD analysis project Ga0233439, IMG submission 182713) | Seawater microbial communities from Saanich Inlet, British Columbia, Canada - SI_123_September2016_100_MG | ecosystem: Environmental > Aquatic > Marine > Inlet | place: Canada: British... | reverse complement strand
TGTAATACACCGTGGCTTCACCGTAAACGGTGTAATTCAGTATCGCAGAAAATAGCAGCTTTCGGTAGCTTCACGTCGTGTGACAGTAGTCGGCGCATGTGTGATTCGTTGAATGGCATTCAAGAGGTCGGCGGTTCGATTCCGCCTGGCTCCACCAAAGTTTCACTCCGGTGAGTAGATGAGGGGTTAGCCTGAACAAGGCTGACCCCTTTTTCTTTGGCCGAGACGCTGCAATCCCACCCTGGTAGTGCCGGCAAATTCGTATCTACCGCACCTAGGTATTAAGCGGCCTCCGTCGCCTTGCCGTCGTCGCGAAAACAGACATAGATCGCCGGAATGACCAACAATGTCAGCGCTGTTGATGACGCCAGGCCGAATACCATTGATATTGCCAGGCCCTGGAAAATCGGATCGGTAAGTATGAAGGCGGCACCGATCATCGCCGTTACCGCAGTCAAAAAGATCGGGCGGAAGCGGATCGCGCCGGCATCCAGCAGCGCTGCGCGCAGGCTGGCACCTTCAACCTGTCGGCTGCGAATGAAATCGACCAGCAGGATCGAATTTCGGATCATGATCCCGGCCAGCGCGATGAAGCCGATCATCGAGGTTGCGGTAAAGGGCGCGCCGAAAGCCCAATGGCCCAGCACAATGCCGATCAGGGTGAGCGGGATGGGTGTCATGATGACAAGTGGTAATTTGAAACTGCCAAATTGGCCGACAATCAGAATGTAAATGCCCAGCATGGCGAAGAAGAAGGCCAGGCCCATGTCGCGGAAGGTAACGTAGGTAACTTCCCATTCGCCATCCCACAGCATGGTGATGCCGGTTTCGTCGTCGGGTTGGCCGTGATAGGCGATTTTCGGCACCATGCCGTCCGGCCACGTCATCGCAGCCAATTCGTCATTGACCGCCAGCATGCCATAGACCGGTGCCTCGAAGCGACCGGCCAACTCAGCGGTGACCATCTCGGCGAAACGGCCATTGTGGCGGAACACGGCATGAGAACTTTTTTCCCGCCGCAACCGGACCACATCGCCGATTTCAACGATGGCACCACTGTCGGCGGCCTCGCCCGGCGCGGCGACGGGCGTGGACAGCAGACGTTCGCCGGGCGTCAGGCCCGATTTGGGCAGGCGGATGACAATCTCAACCGGGTTGGTCCCGGCCCCACGATGCGAATAACCTATCCGTTCGCCGTTCAACAAAACCTTGATGGTATCGAAAAGATCGCGTTCCTGGACGCCGTGGAATTCCAGATTTTCCTGGTCGATTTCAAAGCGCAGCCGCTCTGGCGGCAGGCCCATGGTGTCATCGATATCAACAATGAAATCGACTTTTTCAAAGGCTTTTCTAATCTTTGCAGCGGCCTGCCGCCGGCTGACGTGATCGGGGCCGTAAATTTCGGCCTGCAGGGTGGCGATCACCGGCGGGCCGGCTGGTACCTCGACGACCTTGATTGCGGTACCCATGGGAGCCGGCAGGCTGGCGATGCGCCGGCGAATATCCAGGGCGATTCCATGGCTCTGCCGGTCGCGTTCGGATTTGGCCTTCAGGTTGACCTGCAAATCACCCTGCCAAGGCTTGCGACGAATATCATAGTGCCGCACCAAACCATTGAAGTTGAATGGTGCGGCGGTGCCGGCATACAGCTGGATGTGGGCCAGTTCGGGCAGCCCGCGCAAAGCTTCAGCTGCCGCGCGCAGCAACCGTTCGGTGGCTTCCAGGGTAGAGCCCTCGGGCAGGTCAACCACCACCTGCACTTCGGATTTGTTATCGAATGGCAGCAGCTTAACCGTAACGTCACGTGTCGCGAACAGGATGCAGACGGCAACCGTGGCCGCACCCACGGCAGCAAGAAGCCCCCAGGCACGGGACCGATGGGCCAATAACGGCGTGGCAAGGCGGCGATAGGCGCGGCCCATGGCTCCGCCGTCATCCCCCTGCGGTGTATCGCCGCCGGAATTTTTCTGGCCGCCCCCCTGGCCGCCCCCCTGGCCGCCCCCCTGGCCGCCTCGTAGGCGCAGCAACAGCCATGGCGTCAGCAACACCGCGACCAGGAATGAAAACACCATGGCCGCCGACGCATTGGCCGGTATAGGGCTCATATAGGGGCCCATCAGGCCGGACACGAACATCATCGGCAGTAACGCCGCAATGATGGTCAAAGTGGCGATGATCGTCGGGTTGCCAACTTCGGCGACCGCCTCAATGGCTGCCTGGGCCGGGCTGCGCCCGTCGTTCATGCGCCAATGGCGGACGATGTTCTCAACCACCACAATTGCATCATCGACCAGGATGCCGATGGAGAAGATCAGCGCAAACAGGCTAACCCGGTTGATCGTGTAGCCCAGCAGCCACGCCGTGAAAAAGGTCAACAGGATGGTGGTGGGGATGACCACCAGGACCACAATGCCCTCGCGCCAGCCGATGAAGACGGCAATGACCAGGACGATCGTTACGGTCGCGCCAAGCAGGTGAAAAAGCAGTTCGTCGGCCTTTTCGCCCGCGGTTTCTCCGTAATTCCGGGTCGTAATGATATCAATATTGGCGGGCACCAGACGGCCCTTGATCCGTTCCAGCCGCTCCAGCACCTGTTCGGCGACCAGCACCGCATTGGCACCCTTGCGCTTGGCCACGGCCAGGGTGACGGCGGGCCGCTGTTCCAGCGCGCCTTCGCCGTTCGGGGTCAAATGCCAGGCCCGGTTTGCGCCGGGCCGGGCACCAACCACGACGTCGGCGACATCCCTGACATAAACCGGTCGGCCATCGCGGGTGGTCAGCAAAAGCAGGCCTATATCGGGTACACCCGAAAGGGTCTGTCCGGCCACCACCGGGAGGGAGCGGTTGCCATCAAGCAATGCGCCAACTGAAAAGGATCGATTGGCGTTACGGACCTTTTCAACCAGCTGTATCAGCGTCACGCCGTACAGGGACAATCGCTCAGGGTCAGGTTCGACCCGGATCTGATCAGGCTGTCCGCCGACCAGCGAAGTTAGGCCAACATCGGCCACTTTGCCGATTTCATGCAGCAGTTCCTCGGCAATTCCGTTCAGGCTATTGCCGCTCCAACGCTCGCCGGCGTTGGCCTTGGGGGTCAGGGTAAGGGTCAGGATCGGCACATCGTTGATGCCCCGGCCAATGATGATCGGCTCCGGTATGCCGGTTGGCAGGCGCATCAGGTTGGCACGGATTTCTTCATGCACCCGAAATGTAGCGCGGTCCTCGTCCGTGCCGACGAGAAAGCGGGCGGTCACGATGACGCGGTCGTCCTCGCTCAGCGAATAGACATGTTCAACGCTGTCGATGCTTTTGATGATGTCCTCAAGTGGTTCCGTCACCAGTTCGACGACATCGTCCGCCCTTAGGCCGTCTGCGTCGATCAGGATATCGACCATGGGAACCGAGATCTGGGGTTCTTCCTCCCGCGGCAGGGCATAAAGCGCCATGCTGCCCAGCGCCAACGAGATCAACAGGAAAAGCGGTGTCAGCGGAGAATTGATGGCGACCCGTGTCAAGGCACCGGAGAGACCCAATCTCATGGTTTTTCCTTGCGTTCCTGCGGCGGCATCACCAGGCGGTCGCCTGGACGCAAACCGGATAAAATTTCGACCCCGCCTTCGGTCATCGCACCGATCTGAACCACGATATCGCCGGCATCCTGCAACCGGACGAACGTCAGACCGAAGCGGCGAAATAGATATTTCGCGGGCACCAAAAATCCTTGTCGTGCGCCGGCTGAGATCTGGACCTTGATGCGTTCACCGACGAAAAAGTTGCCCAGGCCCAGGCCAGGAACATCTACGTCGGCAACCACGCGGCCATGGCGAATTTCCGGATAGACTTGGCGTACGACACCTTTGGTCACGGACCCAGAACGCGCGCGATCCAGGCGAACCGTCTCGCCTCGTTTTATGAGACGGGCGTGCCGTTCCGGCAGTTGCAGGCGCAGGACAAAGGCGTTCGCCGTAATGGTGGCGATGGTGTCGCCCGCCTGTACAGCGTTGCCCTTGGTCACATTGACACGGAGGACCCGACCAGCCGCGGGGGCCAGAACCCGGCCTTCAACCTGACGCTGGGCTATCACTGCGCGTTCGGCCTGCATCGCCGAAAGATCGCGGCCCAGCACCTTGCGGGCGGTTTCCGCCTTGTCGAGTCGAGCTTGGCTAACGGTGCCTTTCCGGAGAAGCGTGCGCGTCCGTTCAAGTTCAACGTCGGCAAGCTTGGCCCGCGAGCGCATTGCTTGAATTCGTGAATCAATCGCCTTCAAGCCAAGCGCCAGCTTTGCATCGAGGATCCGCGCAATGACCTGTCCTTCTTTAACGGCGCTGCCTTCATCGACGGCAAGGTCAACTATCGTACCGGCGATCCTGGCCCGCGCCGTCGTCGTGTCGATTGCCTGGACAGTGGCATAGACCGATTTTTGATCTTCAATCGTATGCGGGCTGACATAATATTCGTCCTGCGCAGCTGCCGGTGCTACGGCGGCAGACGCCGCGACGACGAGTGCCAGACGTCGAAAGAAGGCCGTTGGAATGAAAAGACGCATGGTTCACACAATGCTCCGTCGGTTTGCTGCCCCAGACCGGGCGGTTGGGCGGTTGGGCCGCTGGCCCGCTCGTGACGACTTTTACTCAAACGCGGCGCCGGCCCGGCTACCTAGCTTCTTTAAGATTGTGGCCATCAAGCACCAACGTGTAAAACTCGCCTGTAGCAGATTTAACCCGACAAAGCCGGTAAAGAACAGCCAATAGGGATGGTGAATCTGCGAAAGCGCCAAACTCAACAAAATAAAGCTGCCCGCGATCGCAAAAATCATTCTATCCAATGTCATGTTATTCTCCTCCATTTCAATCTCGGTTTGCCAATGGCTGGAAACGCTATTTTTCCGCTATCGGCGATTTGTATCTTGTATATATTTGCTATTTGCATTAAATTGCAAGTATGAATTTTGAAATTGACCCAAATGAAATGGAAGCCAACGCCGAAAGGGCTGCGGAATTCCTTAAATCGATCGCCAACGGCGTTCGCTTGCGGGTGTTGTGCAAGTTGATGGACACGGAAAAATCGGCCGGTGACCTTAGCCGGGAACTGGGCATAACCCAGGCCAATCTGTCGCAGCATCTGGCATGGCTGAAAGACCAGGACCTGGTGCAAAGCCGCCGCGAGGGCACGGTAAAATTCTACCGCTTGTCAGGCACCAGGGTCGAACCGCTGATGACGGTGCTTTATTCAATGTTCTGCGAAGTGCCGTAATTCGGTAAAGCACCCGCGTCACGCTAGACACCGAGATACCGCGAAACTAGGCTATTGCCAGTGGTCCATTTTAACAGGCAAAAGGTGCTATAATTTCATGCTTGCACATCCCTCTACCTTGGCGAATTACAATGCCTGGGCCAATCGGCATTTGGCGGCGGCCTGCGCGACATTGACACCGGCCCAGTTGGCCGAGGACCGTGCGGCCTTCTTTCGCTCTATCCTGGAGACTTTGAACCATATTCTGCTGGTGGATATTCTATATCGGGAACGGCTTGAGGGCGTGGACAGCGGCTTCAAAACGTTGGATGAGTTTCTGCATCAGGACCTTGCAAGCCTCACGGCCCATCAGGTGGCGGAAGACCGGCGCTGGATCGCGCTGACCAAAGATCTCGACCCTGAAAAAATGGACGAAATGATCGGATTTTGGACCTTGATGGACAATCCTGATCGTTGGGAGGTTCCGAAACACATCTACTTCACCAATCTTTGCCAGCATCAGGCCCATCATCGGGGGCAGGTGCACAATATGCTCAGCCAGACGGGCATGGCACCGCCACCCATCGGGTATATCGAATTCCGGGTCGATACGGACGGTGCTTTCGTGACGACGCCGGCTGACGCCTAAAGCATGCCTGATGTTGTGGTCATTGGCGGCGGACAAGCGGGCCTTTCGGCCAGCGTCTGTCTGGCGCAAAAGGGCATTGATCACATCGTATTGGAGCAACGGGAGATCGGTGCAAGCTGGCGACATCAACGTTGGGACAGCTTTTGCCTGGTGACGCCGAATTGGACCGTTCGTCTGCCGGGACAGGCCTACGACGGTGCGGCTCCGGATGGCTTTATGAAGGGCGGAGATTTTGTTGATTTCCTTGTGCGTTACGCCAGGAACTTCGATGTGCCGCTGCGTTGCCCTGTGGCGGCGACGGGGATGGCCCCTATCGATGGGGGTTGGGAAATCTCGACCACGGACGGCCCTATCAAGTGCCGGGCCGTGATTGTTGCGACCTCCAACTACCAGACGCCCTACCGGCCGCCATGCGCGGCTGGGCTGGAGGCCGGCGTTTTGTCGCTTGATGCAGCGGACTATCGTTCGCCCAAGCAATTACCGCCAGGTGGTGTGCTTGTTGTCGGTTCAGCCCAGTCGGGCGGGCAAATCGTGGAGGATCTGCGGATTGCCGGACGGGAGGTCATTTTGAGTGTCAGCCACGCCGGTCGTGTGCCCCGGCGTTATCGGGACCGGGATGCCATCGATTGGCAAAATCGCCTTGGCTTTCTCGATCGTCCGGCCGCCGCCCTTGATGATCCGCGTAAACGCTTCGGCGGGGAGCCGCTTATGACCGGGCGGGACGGTGGCCATACTCAAAGCTTGCAGAATTTCCATTCCGAGGGCGTTCGTCTTGTCGGGCGGGTTGAGAGGGTTGATGGATCGGTTCTAGGCCTGAAACAGGATTTACAGGAAAATATCCGTAACGCCGATCTGTTCGCGACGAACTTTTGTCGCGATGTGGACGACTATATCGCGCAGAACGGTCTGACGGCACCATTGGATGACGGCGAGATGGAACATGCCGCCGTAGCCAGCATGGAACTGTATGAAGAGCCCCTCCACCTGAACCTGGCCCATGAAGGCGTTTCATCGGTCATTTGGGCCACGGGCTTTCGCTTTGACTATGCCTGGATCAAGGCGGATGTCTTTGATGGCTTCGGTTATCCGGTTACCGCACGCGGCGAAACGGCGGTGCCGGGCCTTTACTTTCTGGGCTTGAATTACCTGCATACCCGCAAGTCAGGCATCATCTATGGCGTGGGGGAAGATGCCCGCTACGTCGCTGAACGGGTCCGGCTCGCTTTGGGTTAATCATTCTTCCACAGGATCACTATGACTGGCCATCCATGTTTGGGCCATTTTTTGGGCCTCAGCAATTTGCGCCAGGGTCATTTGCTTGGCCAAGACATCGCGGATTTCTCGCGCCTTCTTGTGACCCCGAACGCCTGCAATATTGGCCCACATGTGCGCCTGTATGTTGTCCTGGGTCACCCCCTGGCCGTTATGATACATGACGGACAGGTTAAATTGGGCATCGAGCAGGGATTGATCGGCGGCCTGATGATACCACCGCGCCGCCTTGCCATCGTCCCGGGGGACGCCTTCGCCGCTATAGAACATATCGCCCAGAATACCTTGGGCATCGGCATCACCTTGGTCCGCCGCCTTGCGGAACCACGACAGCGCCTCATCGTGGTCCCGGGCGACACCTTGGCCATGGCGGTATAATTCGCCAAGTCTGGTTTGCGCCGGGGCGTGGCCCTCTTCGGCCAGGGGCGTTAGCAGGCGCAATGCGGTGGCATGCTTACCGCCAACAAGCGCCCGCTTGGCAAGTCCGAATTGATCCACGCGCCGTCTCCAACTTCGTCTACGACATATGGTCGAATCTGCCCCGAGAGCCGTGGCAAGGCAAGGCAATAACGATAATTGAACGTGGTCTGGAGCGCTCGGGGATCAGGTGCGTCGAAGGACGAGACAATCCAGGGCCCAGGGCAGATGTATCTGGCCACCCTGGGCACCGACAGTCTTTAGGACAGGTTCGATAACTGCCTCGATCCTGTTTCGGTCCAGGTCCAGGTTGAACAGTGACTGAACGTATTGGATGGCCGTATCCCGGTTCGGAAAGCGCCAGTCACAGGCATGGTGAAAACAAGCCACTGGTTCAAATTCCGGCCCGGTGCTTTGCGTTAGCTGGCTGCTGATAGCCGGCATTTGCAGATAGATGCCGTTGTGGGTTGGCGTACTGTGCGGATCCACCAATTCGGCAAATATGCGGGTGGTGGTTGCGGCACCGTACACGCCGTCCGCTCCGGTCGCTCCGGCCGCTCCGTCGGGGCTATTTGGCATTTGTGGCAGGGCCGCATCGCCCGGCACATCCTGCAGGATCACCATGGCACCTGGCTTTGTCACAGCGGCCATGTCGTCGGCCAGGGGCGTGGGCAGCCGCTTCGGGTCAGAGGCCACATGATGCAGCACCGCCAGAGAGGCGACAGCATCATAGGCGGCGTCCTTTGGCAAAAAACCCAAACCATTGGCGATATCGGCATTGTAGTGGCGGCGCGCGCCTGGTGGGGCCTGAAATGCGATATCGACCGTGTCCACGGTCCAGCCCATGTCCGTGAGGCATTTGGTCAAGGTGCCATTGCCGCTGCCCAGTTCCAGCACCACCTTGCCGGCCCCGTCATGGAGAAATTTTTGGAAACTTGCCAACTCCGCCGTCCTTGCATCGGGACATAAGTCTTCGGCCTCGCAATAACTGTTCATGCGTTCAGGGGTAAAAGCTGTCATAGGAAAACCTCGCGTTAAGGTTGATGCGGCTTCTCAACTATAAACGCGCGGGACTATGTTTGCAAATAAAAGTAGTTAAAAAATTATAATTAATCGCATAACGGGTTATGCATGGATACTGTGGAGTCTAAATACTGTCGTTTTTGTCAAACAACTTTAACACGGCGATGCCGTCCAATTCTCCATGACCTTTGGAATTGAGGATGCGATACAGGCTGGCAGTTTGGCTGGACATGGGTGTGGGCACGGCAAGGGATTTGGCCAGATCATGGACCATGTCCAAATCCTTCAGGACCTGCCGGGCAAATCCAGCGGGCGCGAAGTCGCGGGCCAGCATGCGCGGATATATGGCTGTCAACATGGAACTACCCGCATGTCCCGCCCCCAATGCCTCGGGGATCTTTGCCGCGTCGATGCCGCCTGCTTCCGCCAATGCCAACGCCTTTGCCAGAACGGCGTAATTATTCAGAACCAGGACCTGATTAATCATCTTGGTCACCTGGCCGGCCCCTACGGCACCCATGTGGGTGAATTGTGCGGCAAGATCGGCCATCACGGGCAAGGCTTGGGCGATATCCGGCTCCGCCCCACCGGCCATAATCGCCAGACTGCCCGTCAGTGCTGCCGGCGGGCCGCCTGAAACGGGGGCATCGATCCAGCCCATCCCGGTCCGGTCTTTCAACGCCAGCGCCATGTCCTGGGTTGCCTGAACAATGGATGTGGAATGATCCACCAGTAATTTTTCGCTGCTGCCGGCTTCCGCCACGCCGTTGGTGCCAAAGACCACCTGCTGCACCGCATCAGTCGAGGTCACACACAGCAACACCAGATCAGCCCGGGCGGTCAGGTCGGCGGGTGTCGCGGCCGGCACCACGCCATGTTCGGCGGCGGCGGCCAATTTTTCCGCCACCAGATCATAGCCAACGACCGTATAGTCAAGGCTGCAAAGGCGCTGGGTAAAGGCCTGTCCCATAAGGCCCAGGCCGATAAATCCGATAGTTGGTTTCATCACAAAATCTCCAGCGCGACCAGGTCTTGTCGCAAAGTCACCGCGTCGGTGAAGTGGACGCCATGAAAGCCCACCCTGCGGGCGCTTTCCACATTTTCCGCCCTGTCATCAATAAATACCGCTTGCCCGGGCAGAATATCGAAACGTTCACAGGCCAGGTGGAAAATATCCGGTTCCGGCTTGGCGATGCCTTCCAGGCCGGAGATCACCATGCCGTCAAATATATCAAGAAAATCAAAGCGTTCAGTGGCATGATGCCAGGTTTCAGACGACCAGTTGGAAATGACATACAGTGGTCGGCCCTGCGCCTTCAACTCAGTGACGATCGCCAGGCTGTCGTCCAGGGTGCCGTTCAATGTCTCGGCCCAGCGGTGCCAATAAGCTTCAATCATGTCGGCGTGGTGGGGCAGGCAGGCCGACAATTCTTCCACCCCGCGCTGGAACGATTTGTCCGCGTCAACGCCGCGCAGCCAATTGTATAGGTCGATTTCCTCAAGGAAACTGGCGATGTCTGCATCGTTGTCGAACAGTTTGCGATACAGATGATACGGGCTCCAATCAATCAGAACGCCGCCCAAATCAAATACAATCGTATCCAAGGTGACTTTGCGGCTCACAATCAGTTTTCCACCTTGATGAGGCGACCGCTGGCTCGGCGTACTTGCTCCCCATCCACATTTCGGATGAAATCTAGAACCATACCGGTGCCCGAAAGGGTTCGGCGATAGGTCTGGGTTTCATGGCGGCCATCGGCATAAATCTGCAAGGTGATGATATTCAGACTGCGATCCTTGAGATAGGCCCAGGCATAAGGCTTGGCACCGTTCAGAGGATCGCCGTTCGACATACCGCGCCAAACGCCGGGGCGCTGGGAGGCGAATTGCATCTCTGTCGATTTCAACTTTTCCCGTGGGTTGTTAGGATCGCCCTTTTGCCGCTGCACTGTGTTCCAGACAATCGTAAAACCGCCGCTGCTGTCACTGCGTACGGTGACATCGATATCCCGGCTGGTCAGTTGGAAGTTGACGCTGATATCGCTTTCCGAAACCGCGTTGCCCCGCCAAACCCCTTGAAAAGCCGCGATATTCAGATCAGCGGCGTTGGCACCGCTACCTGACCACAGCAGCATTACAGCACACCATATTATACAGCGGCGTAATATACGCCCCGTCATTGCTCGCACCATTGCTCGCATCATGGCCAACCCTCCTATCATTCTAAATCGTCTGAAGCGTCTAAATCGGTGGTGGCAAAACCGCCTGTCTGACGCAAAGCCTCACCTAAAACCATCGCACCGGCAACGGCAATATTCAATGATCGCGCATCGCCCTGCATGGGTATCGTCAGCCGCGCATCCGCATGATTATGCACCTCGTTCGGCACGCCGGCCTGTTCCTGCCCCAATAGTATGGTGTCATCGGCCTGGAAAGAAAATTCCGTATAAGCGATGGCCGCTTTTGTACTGGCCAGGATCAGCCGGCCCTTGACGGCCGGTTTGAAATCTTCCCAGGAAATATGCCGTCGCAGTTCCGCCCGTTCCGCATAGTCCATCGCAGCCCGGCGCAGTTGCTTTTCCGTAAAGGTAAAGCCGCAGGGCTCAATAATATCCAGGGGCACCCCAAGGCAGGCACAAAGGCGCACAATGGTACCGGTATTCTGGGGGATATCTGGTTGATAAAGGGCAAGTCGCATAACGCAGCATCGCCGATTACTTCCGCTGGAGCAATTTTCAATTAACCGGAATCGGTATTGTGAGCCAAGTAATTGGTTCAATTGTCCTTATTTGAAAATTTGGAGCATTTATAATGTAAACATGCGCTTCGCCCAGTACCCCACCAGTGCCCCGGTCCGAAATGTCACAGGTAGGATCAAACTGCGCTTTTCATAGCGCCCATGACTGGACAAATGCGCACGAGCATGACAAACAGGGACTTGTAATTCTCCCAGTATTTTCAAAATAAGGTGATCAAACCATGGCGGATAGTACAGGCGGAGACGGGCATGATCCCGGCCGCCGGGATTTCCTTTATGTAGCGGCTGGCGGCCTTGGTGTCGTTGGTGCGGCAGGCTTTGTCTGGCCTTTGGTTGATGCGATGAACCCGTCTCAGGATGTTTTGGCGCTTTCCTCGATCGAGGTTGATTTGTCCGGTATCGAAGTCGGGCAGTCCATTACAGTCAGCTGGCGCGGCAAACCGGTTTTTGTCCGGCATCGCACAGCGGCGGAAATCTCCGAAGCCGAGGCCGTTCCCATGAGCGATCTGCCTGATCCTGAAAGCGACGAAGCTCGGGTGGAAAAGCCAGAATGGCTGATCCTGGTGGGTGTGTGTACGCATCTGGGTTGCGTACCATTGGGCCAGCAAGGGGAATTTGACGGTTGGTTCTGTCCCTGCCACGGCTCCCACTACGATACCTCGGGACGCATTCGCAAGGGTCCTGCGCCGCTTAATCTGCCGGTGCCGGACTATGTCTTCCTCGACGATAACAATATCAAGATCGGCTAGGGGGTAGACATGTCAGGCGAATCAAGCTTTCAAACAAACAATGCCATCGTAAAATGGATTGAATATCGGCTGCCGATTTTCAGTTTCGTCAACGATGCCGTGGTGGTTTATCCCACTCCAAAAAATCTGAACTATTGGTGGAACATGGGCTCCCTGGCCGGGATCATGTTGGTGGTGCAAATTGTTACCGGCATCATATTGGCCATGCATTATACGCCCCATGCGGATTTGGCCTTTGCCTCCACCGAACACATCATGCGTGATGTGAACTATGGCTGGTTGCTGCGTTATATGCATGCCAACGGTGCCTCAATGTTCTTTATCGTTGTCTATATCCATATTTTGCGCGGCCTTTATTATGGTTCATACAAGGCACCTCGGGAAATCCTGTGGTGGATGGGCATTATCATCTTCATTCTGATGATGGCCACGGCCTTCATGGGTTATGTGCTGCCCTGGGGGCAGATGAGCTTTTGGGGCGCGACGGTGATCACCAATTTGTTCTCTGCCGTACCAATTGTGGGTGAGGGGATTGTGACCTGGCTGTGGGGTGGCTTCTCGGTCGATCAGCCGACGTTGAACCGCTTCTACAGCCTGCATTATCTACTGCCGTTTGTGATTTTCGCAGTGGTTTTTGTCCATCTTTGGGCCCTGCATCATCGCAAATCGAATAATCCCCTGGGCATCGACATCAAAGGTCCACAGGACACCATTCCCTTCCATCCGTATTACACGGCGAAGGATCTTTACGGCATGGGCGTTTTCGGCACTATTTTTGCCATCGTGCTGTTCTTCGCCCCCAATTACATGGGCCATCCGGACAACTATATACCGGCAAATCCTTTGGTGACCCCGGCCCACATTGTGCCGGAATGGTACTTCCTGCCTTTCTACGCCATTCTGCGGGCTATCCCGGATAAGTTGTTCGGCGTTGTCGCCATGTTCGGGTCTTTGCTAATCCTCTTTGTATTGCCCTGGTTGGATACTTCCAAGGTGCGTAGTGCGCGGTTCCGTCCTGTCTATAAGATGTTGTTCTGGGCCTTCTTCATCGATTGCCTGGTGCTGGGTTATATCGGCGGAAAACCGCCGGAAGGGATTTTCATAGTCGGCGGTCGTCTGGCGACGGCGTTGTATTTCGCGTTCTTCCTGGTATTGCCGTTCATTGGCTGGTTCGAACGGCCTAAGAAGCTGCCGGAATCCATTGCCACGGCTGTTTTAGAAAGTAGTGGTGGCAGTAGCGGCGGTGCACCGGATGGTGCTGCGGCTAAGTCGGAGGATCGGGGCTGATGCGTATTTTATCATTTGTAGCGGTCCTCGCGACCGCCCTTGTCTCGCCCTTGTTGATCTCATCGCCAGCTCTTGCGTCTGGTGGTGGTGGAGAGCCGCTGAAAGAAGTTAAATGGAACCATGGCGGCCCGTTCGGTACCTTTGACCGTGCCGCTGCGCAGCGGGGCCTGCAGGTCTATCGAGACGTCTGCAGCGGTTGTCATGGCCTGAAA
>Ga0233439_10004415_pt1 | contig 13599 bp, 12 predicted proteins | sample SI_123_September_6_FD_182713 | JGI IMG/M metagenome (GOLD analysis project Ga0233439, IMG submission 182713) | Seawater microbial communities from Saanich Inlet, British Columbia, Canada - SI_123_September2016_100_MG | ecosystem: Environmental > Aquatic > Marine > Inlet | place: Canada: British... | reverse complement strand
AAGAATCTGCTGCCTTTGTGAATGATTGTGCTGCCAATTAAATCCTTTCTAATCTTCATACTCTATAATATAAACTATTTGAGATTTGTCAAAAACAAAAAAAGGAGTACAATTATGCACTCCCCTCTTTGATGAACGATGGAAAAAAATTAAGCTATTGTCAAACCTGCAATAACTGCTGCATCTACTTGGTAACAGTCATGACTGCTCTTAGCAAGTAGGTTGATACTGTACTGATTAGCATCTCCAAATGCAGTACCCGATGAACTTGTATTCGTTCCTGTCTTGTGGCATCCTCTCTCGTCACCGAGAAAGAAATAGTTTCCTTCAACAGTTTCAACAATTGCACACAATCTCTGGATTGCAAGTAGATGTAATTCAGCAGACTTTGCTGATTCCATTTTGTTTAATGTAAACGACAAATTCACATCATAAAACAATGAGTTGTTTTGTACGTTTTTATTTTCAGTTGATTCAAGCAATCCCGTTTCCTCTTGCAGATTGTAGGCGTACCATGTTGATGGTAAACCTGTATCTGTAATTGCGGAAATCAGATAAGATGCTTGTGTTACAGATACCAATTCTGTATAAGGTAAAAGGAGAACCCGAGTTAATCCGCCACTTGGCGCACTACAATCATATGCGGGAAATCCTTGAGTTAAAGCACATGGCATATCTTCTAAAGTTTTTAGCATTAGGAGAGCATTACACTCTCCTTTTGCAGTTTATAATTTAATTAATTAGACTAATGAGAACTCTGTTACCTCTGCCGGATATGCGTAATTCGTACCCCGTTTGAAACTTGACGAACTGCGCACCACTCTGTCATCCTGTGAATACCACATTTCAAGACCATCAGAATCACTCATTGCATCCATTCCAATAAACATATTGGATGCTCTTGCAGCAATGATTCTGTCAGTACCTGTTAATCCTACTGTTGCACAGATTTTCATGTTAGAGCCGGGAAGAACCATCTCTCCTGTTCTTGCAGCATCATCAGAAACATAATGAAAGAAATTGTTATCAGTAATATTAACAATCAGCTTTCTGTACGTGTCCCAACCACACCAAGCAATTAAATCATCTTCATTTAATAATGCCTCTGGGATTGATTCATATACTCCTTGAAATATATCAAGAGCATTAGCATTTGTGATTCCTGTTGCAACTGTGATTGCTCCCGGATTACCATCAACTGCTGCACCACTATCATCAATCACTTTTAAGAAACCATCATAAAAAGAATTGTTACCAACACCTACTGCAATGTTACCTTGCCAATCTGCTACTTCTAAAGCATTCTGCAATCTCTCCATTTTAATTGCAACGTATTGTGCAGGTATGTCAGCTTCTGTATAATCAGAACCTGATGATAGTAATAACTGTGTCCACTTTGCTTCAAGGTCTTTAGGACATAATGATTCTTGAATCTTAATATCTGTTACAGTTATATTTCTCTGCGTAAATGTTGTTGCTCCAGATGCGTTGAATGCACAATCATCATCTTGGAATACAACAGTTGAATCAAACAACTGCAATGCAGCACTTGATTTAATACCCGGTTGAATTGTTACTTTTGTCGCAGTAACACCTTGTGCTACGGCAGGTAATAACAAATCTGTGCTTGATTGGTCTATGTAGTCGACCAATGAACTTACTACAAAACTCATACTATTTTATTTTTTTTAGGTTTTTTATTTTACTTAATTTTTGCTCAAATGTTAACTCCTCTTTTTTAAAGGCGTTTAATTTTCTTTTTTTAGTTGGCTCAACTGATGGCTCTTTTGCAAACTCTTCCAGAGTAGAAATTACTTTCTTTTCAAACTCCTCATTTTTAGTAATTGCATCAACAATCTTTGATTCCAATTCTGCAAACTTTCTCTCAACTTCTGTCCGTTCGATTACAGTTTTTGGAGTTGGTGCAGTTGCAGTTGGCTCTGCTGATTCCATCTCTTCTTCAACCTCAACTTCTTCTTCAACTTCTTCAGCAACTTCTTCTTCTTCAGTTGCAATGATTTCAGTAATTACACCACCAACTGTGATAATCTTTTCACCACTTGCCAATGTATGCTCTGCATCTTCTGCTGCAACAATTCCATCTTCTGTCATAACAGATACGGATGCACCTAACTCAATTGCCGGTTCAACATTAATTATTGTACCATCCTCAAGTTGTGCGTCAACAAACTTTGATTCTGTTGGCTCTGTTGTTTCAGTTGTTTCGGCAACCGCCTCAACCGTTTCATTGAAAGCAATTTTCTTTAATGCCTCAATGTTATTTTTTAGATTTTCTCTAATATTCATTTTCATGATGTTTGTATGTTAAAATATAATTAAAATTCACTCTGTCAAATTTAGCCATTGATAGCATCAATTGCTGCATCGATTATCTGTTCATCAGTTGGCATTGCATCAGCTTTTGCAAACATACCTTCAACAGAGAATCCTCTGTAAGTTCCTTGCTTGATGTCATTCCACAACTCATCATTATCAACTCTCATTGATACAAACCAACTGCCATCTGGTGCATCCTTGAAACCATCCGGTGCATTGATGCCTCTGTCTTTATCTATTATTAAAGATTCAAATACATATACATCATTAACCTCTGATTCGTGCATCAAGTTAATCTCTGCATTCAACCCTTGCTTCATGAACTTGTTTACAATCTTCTCAATAGTTGGTTTACGAAATACAACATAATGTTCACCATCTTGTTGGTCATATCTGTAAATCGGCAAATCTGAAATCATTGCAAACCCGGATGCAATTCGCTTATCTTCATCAGCAACTTTGAACGCTAATGGCTCTGATTGTTTAAATGTTTGATATTGCCTCATTATGGCAGGCTCGTCCACGATTGCAATCATTGAAACGCCAGAATCATCTTCATCATCAATAACCAATTCAAATACTTTCTTATCCATATCTATAAAATATAATTCAATTAATAACTGTCAATTTTAAAATGTTGCTGATTCAGTAACTGCTGCAACTGTATTCTGTGTGTTGGTGATATCCGTTTCAACAACAACTACCTGTGTGACATTCTGTTGATTCTGGTCAATCAATGATGCAGTATTGCTGATGTTGTTTATTGGCACACCACCTGCACCTGCTGATGCACCACCACCTGCTGAACCAATTGAACCACTTGCACCACCACCAAATTGTGCAGATTTAATCTTTGATATTTGTGCAGCAGTTGTTGCAGCCAATATGCCAATCTGAATAGCTTTAAAAACTCCGGCAATGGGAACAGGCAATAATGATGGAGTTGATAATATACTGACAACCCCTTGAGCAGCAGATATCAATGCTTGTGCAATTTGCAGTTTTTTACTTCTCTCAAATGCTTTACGTTCTAATTCTGTTCGTCTTGCATCACCCTCCTCCAATCCTTTTACTTGATTGGCAAGTACTGCATCATTTAACGATGTTAGTGATGTTGCAAATCCAGATGCAGCAGTTAATCCTTGTTGCAGTTTCTCTGTTCTGATTCGTTTCTCAATTTCTGCAATCTCTGATGCTCTTGCCTCCTCTAATGTTTTCGTGTCCTCACCATATTCTTCTGCAAGGAGAATCATCTCATTATACTTATCTCTGACCGCATTAATCTCTTGGTCTTTAATTGACAATTGAGAATCTAAAAACTCATTTTCAAGTTCTTCTTTAGCCATTAAGAACTCTGCAAAATCCAATTCCGCTTGTGCAATTGCCTCGTCTGCAATTACTTTTGCTTCATCTGCTGCTGCCTTATCTATGTCTGCAATTGCTTTAGTTCTTGCTTTCTCTAATAACGATGTATCTTGCCCGTACTTTTTTGCAAGTTCAATTAAGTTGAAAAACTTATCTTTTACCTTTTGCTTTTCAAGTTCTTGAGTAGTTTTAAAACTATCAAAATGCTCTGTTTCAGCCTCCTCAATTGCTGCATAAAAAGCATTTAAATCAGCCTCCTCTGCTTGTTTTTGTTGCCTTGCTAACTTTAATGCCTCGTCACCTCTTTTGGCTTTCTTTGAATTTCTGTCTTTGTTTTTCTTGTCAGCATCATCTTCCTTGTCTTGTATAAATTCAATCAAGGCAATCTCTTGTTCTGTTTTAATTTTATTAACCTCAATCAGAATTTCCTTTTGCCTAATTTGTAATTTTTGAGATTCAATTGACTTCTGGATTGACAACTCTCCTTTCTCTAATGCGTCCTCTGCCTGTTCATCTGTTAAATTATTTTGCTTTTTTAATACGTTGGCAGTGAAAAGTTGTCTGTGTATCTGTTCTGTTAGTTCTTTGTTACCTTCAATTATTGCTTTGTTGCCTCGCATCTCCTCCAATAACGCATCAGCTTTCTCTTTCCTTAGTTTGTTCTCTATTCTTAATAAATCCTCTTTTGATGCGTTGTTTGCCTTTGCAAGTTTTAACTCATCACTCAATGCAGCTTGTGCTATTTTTGATGCAAGTTTTGCCCTCTCAATTTTCTTATTGATTAGTTTTATCTCTTTCTCTTTCTCCTTAATTAAATTCTCTGTTGCCTCCTGTTCTTTTTTGTATGCAATCTCTGATGCAGATGCAGACTTTGAGAACCATCCAATCAACGCCATGATTCCTGCAATTAATGCAGCTATTGCCGCTATAATTAAACCAATTGGATTAGCGTAAAGGGCAGTATTGAATATCCATGTAGCAACTGCTGCAACTTTTTGAGCAACTGCAAATTTTCTCATTGCAATAACACCATTGGCTAAATCTCGCAACCCGGTTGTCAATGCCAATGCACCTGCTACTTTTGCTAATGTCTTTTCAAGCTGCTCGGATTCTGCACCAAATAATGCTGCTGCACCTTCGGCAACTGCGAACCCACCTGCAATCCCTACAATTGCATCACTCCCGGCAGTAAGTTTTTGCTCAAAATCTAATGCTTCAAATTGCAACTCAACATCTTTAACTGCTGATTGTGCTTTCTGTAAATCTCTGTTCAATTCATTGAAACGCTTTGAGCCGATTGGCTCACTCTCAATCAACTGCTTTAACTTCTCAATCCTATCCTCTAAGCCACCAATTGAGTTTTCAGCTTTGCCTGTTCCTTCAATGTCAACTTTAAATACTATATTTTTCTGTACTGCCATTATTCTCTTATTACTACTTGCCAATCAGTCACTCTCATGTTATCATTCGACTGCGTATTTTCTACCCATATTTCTATGTAATCATTTTGCACCATCAACACACCATACACCAAACTGATTGCACTATTCTTTTGAGCATCAACCAAAGTTTGTGAACCTGCCAACTGCACACCGTTTTTGTAAAAATAAAACACATAATCATCAGAGCCGCCACCTTGCTTGTCGTAACTGACTGATGCGTGTAAACTAACGTATGCTTGTTTAGTTCCTGTATAGGTACAACGCCCGGCAGTACTGACTGTGTATCTTACTGATGCTTGTAATACTGCACCGCCACCTGTGTTCACAATTGATGGTGTATTTACAGTTAATGATGTATTGGTTGTGTTGCCGTTCAATGTCATAACCACACCGCTTGTACTATTTAATAATCCTTGATTTGACTTAACATCATACGTTAAACACTCAGTATTGGAATAACCGCCTGTTAATGGATTAGGGAAGAACTTGAACCCGGTTATCAGATTAGCATCAACAAATGTATTTGATGAGATTGTTGCAAATCCTGTTGTACTTAATGGATTTATCTTAATGCCATTCTGGCTCAATTGTGGATGCAGTATGCAGCCAGACATCTGGAATGCGCCAACACCAACACCTGCACCATTAGGCAATATCTCAATCATTGATGCAGTTGCATATCCACTCGGAGTTGGCAATGTAGATTCATCAAACCATCTGATAAACTCACATGATGATATTTCAAGTTTAGATGTGTTTAAAACCTTGATTCCAAAGTTAGGTGCTTTGACATAGAAAAATAAAGAATTTTGTATGTCGATGAGGTCAAAACCTTCAAACGATGCTACATCATAACACCCTCTAAATTGACAATTTACGATGGTTAATATTTTGTTTCTACCTGCGTTGTATGCAGCACCATCATAGTTGTCTGCTTCAATCACAACAGAACCTGTATTGTTTGCACTCAAGTAAATTCCTGTCAAATCAAAATCAACATCTGTAATTGTGAGCATTGTTGTACCTGCTGCACCATCCCAGATTAACCCATCTTTGTTTCTATCAAATCCAATAATGGCAGAGCCACTATTTGTTACAAGTCTTGGTGTTGATAACGTAATCAAGCCTCTAATAAAATAGGTTGTATTCGCTGCTAATGTTGTTGGCAAGTCTGATGCTTGTACCACCTCAACAAAATTAGTACCATTAGCAACAGGAGTAAATACAGGTTTTGGAAAGGTTGTAATAACCCAATTAAAACCATCGTACATTATTTCAATTGTATCATCCTCTGCATACAAATACGCATACTGATTGCCATCAATTGTCTTTGCGCCTGCATTGATTATCACAATGTTATTGCTCACAAGTTTCTTGAATGTGAACTTCATGCCCGGATAATAATCAGCTTCATTAAACGACAAGACAAATGTGGTATTATTGCCTGTTGTATCTGTTAAGTAATAAGATGTGTTTGCATCTGTATTATAATTCGCTGCATCAGTTAGCACAACCCGATTCCCTGCATCATTATAATTGAACCTTTTAATGTCACCATCAATCAGAACTATATTGCTTTCCTTTACTGTGAAATTATCTCCAACAATTACAATATTTTCAACCTTTCCAAATACTTGATTACCATTGCCAACAATCAAAATCTTATCAGCAGATGAATCAACAAAATTGTCTTTACCTAATATGTTTATTCGTTTGCTCATCTTGTGTTATTATCTTTAAATGGTTGGTCAAATGTTGGTTTTGTTTCTGTATCAACACCGCCTGTCACATCACCGATACCACCATTTAAAACAGAACTCACATCAGCGAAATCAACAATATCAGCCAACTTAATAAACACACATTTTGTCAATTGCTTATCAACCGGATTGTAATCAATCACCTGCTGCAACCTGTAATAACTACCGTTGAAATAGTATTGTTTCTTGAATGACAATTCATTGATATCAACTGCATTTAAATTAAAGTAAGCAGTTACAATCTTACTATTCTCATTGCTTATCTCATTGATGTAATTGAAATAATACCGATTCACAAGACCTGCAATGGTGATGTATGTTGTGCCGTAATTACCTGTGTAATAAACCTCTCTTGTCAATCCAAAATTAATATCCAATGATGGCAGAAATGGATTGTCTAAATGCCCAGAATAAGCATAATCAACACGAGTAACATTAGCAACTAAATTGCTTTGATGCACCCAACTGTTATTGGTTGAGAGCAACCCCCCGTAATACAATATCCTTGTATTGTGAGCAGTCTGCACCTTGTTGTTGGCACTATCTGTTTTGAATATCTCTGGATAGATTCTATCATTGTCAAAATCCCCAATCAATGGAGTTGGTGAGAATGATAACTCAACCTTTTTACTTCCTTTCAAAAATTCATTATCTAATATGATTCTCCGATATCCATAAACCTCATCGTATGTATCCTCATAAAGAGAATTATAATAGTCTTTATCAGCTTTATAACTGAACTCAAAATCTCTAAACTTCAATGCGCCTAATGGCTCAATCAGAATGTCATTCAATGTATCTAACTTACCACTCCAATCAATCACATCTGTTGTGTAAAAATCATCTCTTGGCTCAATATCCAATACCTTTGGATTCTCTCTCTGTGGTTGAATATACAAGTTGTGCATATTGATTATACTCTTGAGAAATTCACGCTGCTTAATCTTCTCTGGAATAACATTATTCATGTTAATGGCATTGCCCTCATACAGATTGCCGGGTACAGGAATCAATCTCAAATCTGATGCTCTGATATTTAACTCAACCTCGCCTGTGTAAAATGTGCCGGGTGTTGCAGCATCTTCAAATAAATCATTTGGATTAATAACAACACCATCCTCAAGCAGCACATAACTAACTCTCAACTGAATTGTATCACCTGCTGCCAACTGAATGCTATTTCTTGAAACAATAACAACTGATGCAGGGTTAAATGAACCCGGGTCATATTCAGCACTTGGCGGAGTTGGATTGATTGCAGTTGTGTAAGACGTTGTAAAAGGATTGATTGGTTTAATTGCCATCCTTCTCTCATTTACAGTTACTCCATTATGCAATAACTCTAATCCAATTTGTGCCTTACATACTGCATTGACAGGTACAATAGGAGTATTGCATAAAAATAAAGCATTGAAATTAGATTCGCCTATTACATTGTACTCACCACTTTGATTGATTGTGATTGTGTTTGATGCCGGAGGAATGCCAGACTGATTTAAATTATCTTGCACAACTGTATCGAAATCAACAGGAGGATACAAAGGAATCAACTCGCTGCTGATAGACGTTCTTAATAGTGTTTTAACTGTTGGTCTATTGATGATACATTTTCTATCCTCAATCTGTGTTTCTGTTAATTTCAATTCACCATCTGATGGTATAATTAAACTCTTGAAATAAGTTGAATTAAAGAATGTTGAGTTATACTCATAACCTGCTGCTGCAAATATCTTATCAACATAAGTCTTTGCATATACCGATGGAAAGAACTCTGTCACTTGCCATTCATCTTTATCTTCTGAATAGCCATAATCAATCATGCTATATGTGTATCCATTGCCTAAACTGAAAGGAACGGAAACACCGCCCTCAATGATTGATGTTGCCCAACTGTCTTGCTCATTCTGCAATGTCCAATCATGATTAAATGTGCTGATGTCTAATTCATTTAATAATGCCTCACCGATATCATTGAACAGGTTTGCATTTCTGCCAAAGATATTAACCTCGTAACTGATGCAACCATCTTTTATATTTACCTTTTTGAGTTGCAAATATCCATCAATTAACTCAACTGAATTAACTGCATAACTCGCACTCACTCTTATGTTAGGATTGAATGATGCAGATGAATGTGTTAAATCAATATTCACATTGTAGATGTGAGAAAATAGTTTGTTAATCTTCTCACTACCCGGCAAATTGATTGTCTTGGAATAATCTGCTTTCCTGTTTTCTGGCTCTGCAATGTCAGCTATCAAGAAATTGAGAGCAACTGCAACATCATCAGATAACTCAACTATATTATTATCAATAAATAATTCTTGTCTGTCCATCAGAATTGTTGTCTATCAGAATCAATTGCATAACTGAAATCAATCTCTAAATTAAATAACTCATCCCTATCCTCATATTTCACATCATAACTTGACTGCTGAATATTAACTGCATTCAATGCACCATTAATCTCAAGGTAAATATCTTGTGAGGATAGCATATCTTTCAACCATTCTGATTGTGCGCCTGTAATCCAATTGCTTGTAAGCTTTGTGATACGTTTCTCTTTAACCCAATAATCAAGATTCTGCCTATCACGTTTTGAGTATCTAACAACACCGGGAACAGTTACCACCTCTGGCACTTGTTTCATCTGTTGCCTCTGAACCTCATATCTATCCTTTGATGATAATTCAAAATCAAAATAATCATAACCACCTAAACGATTTAACCAATGCACTCTGATTGGCTCATTGCAAGTATCAACAATGTTGTATGTAAAGATTTCTGTTGTGCCTGTTGATAGTGTTGCCTCAACTGTGTATGATGTGATTGATGAGGTGATTGGCGGTAATAAAGGTGCGCCAACATAGTTAGCAGGTGCAATGTCATTTATCGAATCAACACCACTTGCAAAAATATAATAGTTAGTTGCAACTAATGCAGTCACTACTTGATACGTTTGAAACAACACACCGCTTTGATAAGTCTTGATTGTGAGATTGGTTAATGTAGTTCCAACATCAAGCATCAAATGCAATGCACCACCACCTGCAAGAATTGTGTTTTGTACTCTTGGTGCATCTGTTAAGAACTTTGAATCAAGGTAAGTTGATGGATTGAAGTCAACGAAATCTGTGTAAGATAATGCACCGTTGAATACATAGCTTGTTGCATTGGCAAGATTAGGGTCTTGGAATAACACCCCTGCAACTTCATACTCCTCGCCAATCTGTATCTCATACTCTGTAAATGATTCATTGCCATCAATGATGCCTTGAGTAAATGTTTCAATATACAGATTCTGTGATACGTAATTCCTTAATATTTTAGATACATCAACCACTAATAAATCATTGCCTGTTGTTGGCTCTGCTTTAATCTTATATCGATATACTTGCACCGCATTGATGTAAATATCAACCAAGTATTTAAACTGTGGCTCTGCATCATTAGTTGATGAACCTGTCCATATTACATTGTTGTTAACAGGTACGAAATCAGATGGTGTGTTTATTATTGTTATTGCCATTATTGTTCAGATTGATTTGCAATGTCTTGCAGTAATGTTTCTGCTATCTCCTCATTGAGTTCATTGATTGCTTGTTCTGTTAGCACATCAGATGCGAAATATGTTGGCTTAGTTCCTTTCCTAAAGATGCCCTCTCTGATGTTCAATGCAGAGAAATAATCACTACCCTTTGCAGGTAGTTTAGTTTTAACCCATCTCAATATATCACTCAATGGCGGTTTCTTATTATCATACTTGAATGGTGATGTTGCATTTTGATTAGGCATTGCATTGTTTGTGATGTCTGAATTACCACCAACACCTCTCACACCCTCATCAACAAATGCCCAATAATCTTTGGCAATGATTAACCCGGAGATGATACCACCTTTCTCATCAACTGAATCATTAAAGTTTGCAGCTAATGATTGACGTAATGCACCACTATTGTTGCTACCTTCTTGTGCCAATTTCTGCTGCATTCGTCTTATGCGTACATTAATCCACAGTTGCAGTCTTGCAGTTGTTAACGGATATTTATCTTGTTGTGCCAATTATCTACGTGCTTTCATTTCATTCATTTGCCTAATCTTCTCAATGTGTTCCTCTTTATCCTTGTAATACAACAACAGATTTAAGAACTCAAGCAACTTCATCTCATAATAAAACTGCCATGTTTCTGGTCTGCTATTGCTCATATTATCCAATGTCACATACCATCCCCATTGCTCAAGTCCTTTGCCACTTCCTGTAAGATTGCCTCTGCTTTTGTTAGTTGGCTGCTGCCATAATCGGTCATACTTTTTGTTAATTCTGCCCAAAGATTCCAAAAAAAAAGAGCAATTGGATAGGCATATCTAATGCTCATCTTTGTTCTAATCGCCTCACTTACCTCTGCAAATAACTCACCGTTATACTTTCCTTTTTTCCAACCAAATGCTTTCTTCTCATCTCTGATAATAATGCACGTTAATATCTTGTGCAGATTCTGAATGATAAGAAAATCAGAGTTGTTGCACTCCTTCAAGAAATGCATCAAATCCATATACTGACCGCCTGTCATTTTGTGGATATCCGTTTCAATGTGATAACGAACTCCATCAATCTTAAATGTTTCTGGCATCTCTTTCAGCTTATCAAACTCATTCAAGAAACTCAAATGCTTATTCAACCGCTTGTAATCCTCAATGCTGATTTTCTTGATATCATCTAATGGCTGCCCAGATAACACCGACAACAATGCAGGTACTCTCTCAATCAATGTCGCATCAGATGAAAGCACCGGGTACAACTCCGCAAAGTTTCCAACCGTTACTGCATCCCAATCCTTTGGTATTTTAATGTTCATGTAGTATAATATAATTTATTTGCAAGTTGTCACGCATAAAAAAAGGAGTAGCAGAATCAACTGCATACCCCTCTTTAAAAACTAAAAACAAAACAAACCTTTAACAGGTTGAGCAACAAAGATAATCAATTCATCTCACTTTGTACACACCCTTGTTGTTTAATGCCAACTCATTTAAAGCAACATATCTAACTGCATCCAAGCAATGATTAAACATATCAACCGGCTTTCCTGTTGGTCTGTCATTCTTATCCATTGCCCACTTGTAATTCTTGAACTCCTTAATCAAGTTGTGAGAATCCTCTGTCACAAATATCTGAAACCGTTTCAAGATATCAATGCCATTATTGATACTGTCCTTTCCTTTCTTTGCCGGGAAGATATTCATACCCATTCTATACATCTCCTCAATTGACTTTGGCTCTGCTGAATCAAAAATAAATTTATCTCTGATGTCTATACCTTTGCTTTTAATTTCTTGTACAATATCTCTATTCGTGCAGCCAACCCTGTAAAACACTTCTCTAAGATATAGCTGATTCCCTTTACGCCATACCCCGATAACAGTTGTAGGATCAACAGAATAACCATAATCACCACCAAAGGCAACAAAATCACACCCACTATCGATGCTACTACATAACTCATAATTTTCATATACTCTCCCTTTTATAACACCGTACTCACCCAATCCATAAATCTGCCAGAATGCTTTGTCAGTTTTCTCTAACAATTCAATCTCTTGCACCAATGACTGTGGCAAGTATGTGTTGTGTTTATAATTAGAAACAATGACGTTAACATCACGTTCCTGTTGCTTTCTCTTTTGCTCTAATTCTGTATTAATCCATACATCCTCATCATCCGGATTGAAATCCAAATAAATCTTATTCTCTGTCCGTATCAATAACTGAAAGAACTCCTTTCTGTAATTCAACTCATTCGCCTCATTGCAATACAATATATTCTGCTTTGAACCTCTTAATTTCTGCTCATCATCTGCACCAATGAACTGCACTACTCTCCCCTCAAAACTGTAAATCTTCTTTGTCTTGTTATGCTCTATCTGATTGTAGTAATCATTGTTATTCAGTATCTCCTCAAAATCTTTTACAACCGTATTATCTAACGTAGTTCTGTACTTTCTAACTGTACTCCACGTACCAACATGACAAAATTGATTGTCACCATAGCAACCTGTCATTAACCACAATGCAGAGAGTTGAGCAATTGAATAGGTTTTGCTTGACCTTGTACCGCCTCTATTGATAACAATCTTCTCTGTTGCATCATAGTTCTTCTCAAATACAGGTGTGACATCCATCAATCTCTATTCCTTTTTACATTGATTGTAATGTTCTTGACCTCTCCAGATAAATGATTGTTGACTGTTTCCTTTGGCTTTCCAAACACTCTATCCATCAACGTTTCAATTGAATATAAACTGCCTTTCTTGATTGACCTGCGGATTGCATTGGCAACTGTTTTCTCTAATACTGTTGCGTTGCTATTCTCGTATGCCTCTTGCAATTCATCCATTGTCATTGCCATCATTGCCAATATGCAATCATGCACCTCGCTGACTTTGTAGCCATGTTCAGTCAATGTTGACACCCACTTTCTCGGTCTGCCTTTAGGATTCCCGGACTGCCCTTTTTTAAATGGTATTAAGTTTTCTTCATTTGCCATAAGTCTTACCGTTTATTTTAACTTCTAATTCACTATCTAATTGCATCATCCTATCCACTATCACTTGACAATATTTGGCATCCAATTCCATTCCGTAGCATTTGCGTTTTAGTTGGTGTGCTGCAACCATTGTTGAACCGCTGCCGAGAA
>Ga0233439_10004411_pt1 | contig 13605 bp, 15 predicted proteins | sample SI_123_September_6_FD_182713 | JGI IMG/M metagenome (GOLD analysis project Ga0233439, IMG submission 182713) | Seawater microbial communities from Saanich Inlet, British Columbia, Canada - SI_123_September2016_100_MG | ecosystem: Environmental > Aquatic > Marine > Inlet | place: Canada: British... | reverse complement strand
CGATCCTGTGTGAACGACAACCAACGCGATAACTGCCAGCACAACGTTCAAAGTCAGGGCTTTCGTCAGGTCCGCCGAACTCCGTAAACCGCCAGCGAGCCTGACCCCAACAAGTCCGATCAATATCATTCCCGCCGCTGCCCAAATCCCACGTTCCATCCCGGTTACTACGTATGAGAAAGGAGCGAGCCCCGAAAAATTGGCCTGGAACAGCGAAATCGAACCGCTATGTGGTATCTGTGCGTCGGTGATCGAATTTCCTGTAGTTTCTAGCACCCAAATGTTTACCGGAATCAGAACTGCCAGCAACGCGGTCAGCAACGCCGAGTAGGCAAGCCCGATCAATACGTACATCGAGGCTATGAACGATCGACGATAGTAAGTCCCTGCCCACACGCCAACCCAAGATGCAATCGCACCAGCAATCAGACCAGACGGCGCAAGTTTCAGGAACCCGCTCAAGTTCAAGCTGAACACGTCGTAACTCGCTCGGTGACCCGGCTTCGACGCTTGATCCACTTGGTCGATCAATTCGGGAATGGCGATTCGAGTCGATACATCGATGTACAGCGCAATCAATCCCACTGCGATACCCAACGGCAACAGCGCCCAGATCAAGCGACGATTTAACGCGTTTTCTACGCCTTTGCGAGATTTCTCCATCGCAAACTGGTCGTCGAGGGATTTCTCGAGTAAACGTTCCATATCCGCTCCGATAAGCGCCGAGGTTCATGTTGTATAGGCGGCAACAGAAATGAACATACAGCATTACGAAGTTAGTCACATACGAAACCAGAAGCTGAATCGAACGAAAGCTTCTAGCCGGTTTTTGTGATTCGGAACGAATCGAACAGCATTTCGAAAATGCCGAGCGGACCGAACATAACTACCCAAACCACAACCAGGCTCACTACCGAAGTAACCGCCAGCGAACGAAGCAAACTAAAACTATCGCTGTTAGGACCGTTGAACTTGAACACACCAGCCGCAAGCAATACCGAGGCAGCACCTGCCCAGAAAGCCTGCTTCATGCCGGTCATCGCGTAAGTTAGCACGAAGAACGGAGTGCTCCATATCCACGACGAAAATGCTTCGCCAGCAGTGCTCTCTGAGAACGTCAGGCCAGTTATTTCCAGAAGGAATAAGTTCGCTGGCAACAACGTGCTAACCAATAGAGGCATGGTGAGCGCAAAAATGATCGCTGTCATGAAATACGGTAGGAATCGTCCTTCCCTACCCGCTACTGAAGTGGCAATCAACCCAGCGAAGAACATCGTGACTCCACCACCAATTATTGGGGCGAGTGAGAGTTTCACAATGTGCGAGAAATTGGGACGATGCAGCACGTACCGCCAATCAGCATCGTCGATTGCCACAACGATATTGATGTACTGAACGATAAGCGCCATCGCTATTCCGAACGGGATGATCGCAATGGCCATACCCATGCGTCGACGGCGATCGTCTTCGAATCGATTTTCCTCGATACGATCTCGTTCGGTGTAACTCTGGCGAAATGAAGAATCTGTTGAAGGGCTGCTTTCCATCGAATCAACGATAGCACTTACCTGTGCTCAGTCACCGCTAAAATCATGATGAAATTCAGTGACGGATGCTGATATTGAAATCCGCATTTTGGGTCTCCGTATTCCAACCATCTGGCGCTAGCCGATGTGCTCAACGCTTCTTCGCTGCTACACTCCGCCCGATTCGCAATTTAATCAGCTACCCCAGCGTTGCTGAAACCAAACGCCATTTAAAATCCCAAAAAACCAAGGGCAACCCTCGATGAAGATCACAGATGTACGACTCGAAATGTTCAAATGGCCACGCGCTATTCCGATCACTAACGGTCTGTATACGTACACCCACAATTTGCTGAACATCGTTGTGATCGACACCGATGATCCCGACATTCAGGGCATTGGTCTTGCCGGCGGCATCGAAGCAACACCAGAAGTCGGACTGGCATTTGTTGAACACTTCAAGAAGGGTCTCATCGGGGAAGATCCGCTCAATAACGAAGCACTGTGGCACGCCATGTGGCGACCCAAGCTGGTTGGACGTCGCGGAATTTCAACCCGCATCCTTGGTGGCATCGATATCGCCCTGTGGGACATCAAGGGCAAAGTCGCCAACATGCCTGTCTACAAGTTGCTCGGCGGGTTCACGAACAAGGTCGATACCTACATAGCGGGTGGCTACTACGAGGAAGGCAAAGGCCTCAAAGAGCTCGCCAAGGAGATGGAAGAAAACGTCGAACTTGGCGCACGTGCTGTGAAGATCAAGGTCGGCGCAGTATCGATCAACGAAGACATCGAACGAGTGCGAGTTTGTCGTGAAACTATCGGACCAGACGTACGACTGATGGTCGATGCAAACAACGCTTACCGGCACTACCAAGCGATCGAATTCGCTCGAAAAGTCGAGAAATATGATCTGTTCTGGTTCGAAGAGCCAGTAGAGCCAGACGACTACATTGGGCAAGCGGAAATTACCCGCGCAACATCTGTGCCCATCGCCGCTGGTGAGAACGAATACACCAAGTACGGATTCAGGGACATGATCAACGCCCGTGCTGTCGATATTCTTCAGCCCGATGCGCTGATTCTCGGCGGAATTACTGAATTCATGAAAGTCGCGGCGCTTGCTCAGGCAAACGACCTCGATGTCTCTCCGCACGGCGCTCAAGAGGTTCACATACACCTCGTTGCCGCTATTCCGAACGGGCTCATCCTCGAGTACTACCGTGAGTCGGTGAACCCAATGCACGGAAAAGTCTGGGAGCACGAACTGACAATCGAGGACGGATACGTCATCGCCCCCGAACTACCCGGCCTAGGACTGACCCCAAAATGGGACACGCTAGCTGAATACAGGGTTGGATAAAGGGTACAATCTCGCCCGAACGAGCGTTTTTGTCTGCGTCAATTCACCAACGAAGTCACGCGGGGACAAGCAATCGCACGTAAATACTGGAGAAGCACGAACGAATGCCGAATTTTGATTACGAAGCGCCAACCTCGCTAGCGAGTGCGCTTGAACTACTTGCCCGCGCAGGTGAGAACCGCCCTCTTGCCGGAGGCACGGATGTCATCGACCAGCTGAAGGGCAACCGACGTCACGCCGATCTCGTTGTCGATCTAAAGCGAGTTCCCGAACTTCTTACTCTGGAATCGAACGGATCAGGCTTACGAATCGGATCCGCCGTGTCGTGCACCGAAGTCCACAAGTACACGGCGGAAAAAGGCGGCTTTCCTGCCCTATCCGAATCGACCGAACTTGTCGGCTCAGTTCATATTCAAAACCGAGCAAGCGTGGGCGGAAACGTATGCAACGCAGCTCCGTCTGCCGACACCATTCCGTCGCTGCTCATCCACGAAGCAGTCGCCCACACTGCAAGCGCTTCTGGTGGACGTGAAATTCCGCTGATCGACTTCTTTGCGGGTCCCGGTCAATCCGTTCTCGAAAAGGGCGAAATTCTAAAAGAGCTCGTGCTTCCTGCCCCTTCGAACAACACTGCTTCTACCTACTTACGATTCATCCCTCGAAACGAAATGGACATTGCAGTCGCTGGTGTCGGATCACTCATTGAGGTCGATCCCTCTACCAAAGTAGTCACCAAGGCTCGAATCGCTCTGGCATCTGTTGCCCCGACTCCAGTTCGAGCGTACGCAGCCGAAGAGTTCCTCGAAGGCATCGTGATCGACGCCGCAGCGATCGATAAGACAGCCGATCTAGCTGTCGGTTCCGCCGTTCCGATCACCGACGTCCGTGGATCAGCCGAATACCGAAAAGAATTGATACGAGTTCTCACCAAACGAACTCTAAATATCTGCCTGGAAAGACTCGCCTAAATGAGCAAGAAACAGATCAAAACTACTGTGAACGGCGTTGAGCACGAAATTCTTGTCGATTCAACTTGGACGCTTCTCGAAACACTTCGAGATCAGCTGAAGCTGACAGGAACCAAAGAAGGCTGCTCAAACGGCAACTGCGGTGCTTGCACCGTGATGGTCGATGGCAAATCGTCCTGCTCATGTCTCGTTCTCGCACCCGAAATCAACGGTCGGGAAGTAACAACCGTCGAAGGGCTTGCCGATCACGGACACCTGACACCGGTTCAGGATGCGTTTGTGGAACACTCCGGACTTCAGTGTGGATTCTGCACACCGGGATTCATGATCGCAACAACCGCCCTGCTCAACGAAAATCCGCACCCAAGCGAGAACGAAATTCGACTCAAGCTGGCAGGCAATCTATGTCGCTGCACAGGATACGACAAGATCGTTCGCTCGGTTCAAGACGCAGCCGAACGCCTGAGCAAAGCCTAAGTTCGTAGGTAGTCGCGCCGTTAAGCCGCCTTGCGACCGAAGATATAGCTCGCACCCGGCGACCACTGAAACTCGCCCACCGAATTCAGTTCGAGCAGTGTCTGAGAGAGATCGCGTTCGAACGCTTCGACGTTTTCGCCTAGAAGATCTCGGTTGCAATAGGACGTCGTGTACAGATGGCCGATAATGAACGGAATGTCGACCGAATAACTCGCTTCGACCACGCCTGAATTAAAAATATCGAACCCGGCGTTTACCAGCGCATCTTCGAAACTAACGCCGTTGGTCGATGAGTTGAACGTGCTCGATCCCGCACGGCGATCGTCGCCCATCCACTTCTGCACTACTCGAACGACTGCTTGTTCCCAATCAGCTTTTCCACCCCATATGCTGCTCATCGCCAAAATAGCGACTCCACCGCCTTCCGACAGTAGATCACCGCATGCGGCAAGCGACCTCCTGATGTCCATCCAATGGAGCGCACTCCCATACGTAATCAGATCAAACGGCCCTGTTAGCGACCCAATCTCTTCACCAGCTAATTGAATGAATTCGGTATTCGTGGCTCCGAGCTCTTCAGATCGCTGATTGACGTAGTCGATCATTTCTTGCGAAAGATCAACACCAACAACCCGCCCGAAATCGTCTCTCAGCGGCAGGGCTATTTGTCCCGTTCCGCAACCGACATCCAAGAGAGCGTTCTCGGAACCCGTTTGGAACGAACCTCTCATGGGCTCAAACAGCGCGGCGGGGTACGGCTTCCGGTAGTCGGTGTAATACCCAGCTGATGACCGGAAATAATCTTCCGAACTTGCGCTCAATTTAACCTCGTGATTCTCCAATAATTTAACGGGCTGCTCACTCTATCAATCCGGACACTTCCCTGAATTTTCCATTTCTGCTTTTTCGATAGTCAAAGTACACATGGACATTCTCTTTCTAAAATTTGAATCTAATTCGGATTCAATGCATCTCATATGTCCGGCGAGTCAGTACACTTGCCGGAAGATTATTCTTTTGTTGATCGAATTTGCTGTCGATCATCAGACCGAGGCAACAATGCCCAAAGGAGCTCTCAAATGGCGATGACGATTACTTGTGCTGACATGGGCTACTCCTGTGGGTATGGAATTACAGGCGAATCGATGGACCAGATTCTTAGTGGAATCAAGCATCACTCGCTGGAATTTCACGATTACACCGAAGAAGAACTCACAAACAGCGACGCTGTCGAGCAGTGGAAAGGCGCGTTGCGTCAGTCATCACGCCCCGGTGACACTCGCACTCCACGTGACGAGAGCGATCGCAACATCGTTCCTCATTAAGTTCACAACTTCGCCCGCGTCACATGCCCATTGCACGGTGATCCGTCGTTCGAATCAAAAGCAGGATTTATACTTGAATGTGGTAATCTGATTCCCAGATCGAATCAGTTGCCTCAGCAAATTTGCGTATGCATCTTCTAGGTCATAATCCGCATCTAATCTGTACACGACCCCAACTAAACGCCGAGTAACAAATGGAACAGGTATTTCGAGCCGCATCTGACGAAATAACAGCCGGTAACGACATGGTTGTCGCAACTGTGGTCAAAACCTCCGGTTCAACGCCTCAGAAACCGGGCGCAAAACTGCTCGTCCGCGCCGATGGTTCAGGGGTAGGGACGCTCGGTGGCGGCTGTGTTGAAGGTGATATTTGGTTCGCATCGTCACAGTTACTTTCGAGTGGCGGAATCGCAGAAATGCGCGATTACGAGCTTAACGAAGACCTCGCAGCCGAAGACGGCTTAGTCTGCGGCGGCACGATGTACTTCTTGCTCGATCCGCTCCGCAAGTCAGATTCCTCGAATACTGACAAAGATTTCAACGAAGAAGTTATCGCCGCCTATGAAGGCGGAGCACCAGTTGCTGTCGCCAGTCTGATGAAAGCTCCTAATGGTTCGTCACTTACTGTCGGCTCAAAATTATTGATCCGAGAAAACGGCTCTACTTCCGGATCACTCGGCGACGAGAAACTCGATTCGAACGCCGTAAACAACGCTCGAAACCTGATGACCATGGGCAAGAACGACTACATCACGGCAGAATCGGGCGCCGAGTACTTCGTCGAGGCGTACACCACTCCTCCAACACTCGTTCTCGCTGGTGGCGGACACGTATCGAAGGCGATCTCCAGTATTGCCGCATCACTCGGTTTTCGCATATTCATCATCGACGACCGCGAAGAGTTCTCTAATCCAACCCGATTCCCTGAAGCCGAACAGACGGTCGTTTCCGACTACGGATCGGCGTTCAAGAAGCTGCCAATCGGCACAAATTCGTTCATCGTAATCGCCACTCGCGGTCATCGGTACGACGCTTCGGCAACGGCGGCAGCAATGAAAACCCCTGCCAGCTATGTCGGGTTACTCGGCAGCAAGCGAAAGACGATTCTCATATTCGAAGAGCTTTTCGCCGAAGGCTTTACGATGGAAGAAGTCCAGAGCGTACGCTCCCCTATCGGTCTGAATATTTCAGCGAGAACTCCTGAAGAAATCGCACTTTCGATCATGGCTGAAATAGTCGGATTCCGACTCGGGGGCGATGGCGGAACATTGAAACTTGACCAACGCCTCATCGACAAAGCTGCCGAAAAAGCAGACCTCCGCCCAGAAAATGCTTCAACCCCAGAAGCAGCTGTAGGCGTCGACTAACGTGCCGAACTACAACGCGGTCGGCATCATTCTTGCAGCTGGCGAATCCAGCCGGATGGGCAGTCCGAAAGGCCTGCTTGAATGGCGTGGAACAACGCTGCTTGAGTACCAGATGAACTCGCTGCTGCAAGGTGGATGCGACAAGGTCGTAGTTGTCACAGGCAAGTACGACACCGAAATGGCTCCGTTGCTTAAGGATCGCCCCGGGATCATCAGGGCATACAACCCGAAATATCTCGAAGGCAAAACAACCTCGATTAAAGCTGGAGTCTGGGAACTGCCCGACGACATCCACTCGATCGTTCTACTGGCGGTCGATCAGCCACGTCCTGCCTGGGTGATCGAAAAAGTCCTGAAGCTTCACACCGACTTTGGAGCCGACGTCACCTCACCCGGATTCGATGGACACGGCGGTCACCCGCTAGTTTTTGATGCACAACTTCGCTCTGACCTGATGAATATCACGGAAGAATCCGAAGGTGTTCGTGCGATTTTTCGCAAGCCCGACATCGATCACCACAGAGTGAAGTTCGATTCAGCGATTGTCCGACTCGACATCAACACCCCTGAAGCCTACGAAAACGCGCTGGCTTCTTACACTGAACTCGCTAAATCAAAGTTGTAAGCTGAGGCGATCATGTCGTCACCAGAACGTGTCCCGATTCGACTTCGAGATAAGACCGCCGTCTACCTAGCGATCGTTTTTTTCGGTATCCCGGTCCTTGGATTTTGGATTTTCGTCCACCTCGGCTCGATCGACCTCATATGCAGTTGCGTCCCGTTCAATATGTTCCCAAAATGGGCGTCGGAATCGAGCTTAATCGGCGGAATATTTACTCTCATTCCAATATTTTTTGCTGACTGGTTCGTCTGGACTAGATGGCACTCCTACAGACAGCGAAAGGTATGGTCGGCAAAATACGCGGACGACAATAAACCCTGGTACGCAAAGACCGGCGAGGAACGACCTAAGGGTCCGATTAAAAATAAATACAATGAGCCTTAGCGACATCGCCCCTAATTCACCTAAATCCACAGAGGTCAACCCTCTCGACGATGCACGTCAGTTCCTTCAATCAGCAGGCATAGATGGCTGGCTCACCAGAGACTATCGCTACACAAACCCCGTCTTCGAAGCTGCGCTCGGACGGCGAGTTGAGCGACTGACCCGACCCGTATGGCTCTGGATTCCGGCGAACGGCGAACCGCATCTACTGGCACACGAAGTCGACATCGCACACTTCCCTAGCGACTCGCCGCGGGTAACCGCTTACGGCAATCGACTGCAGATGATCGCTGGGCTCAAGGCTGGTCTACATGCTGCGAAGACCGTTGCGATGGAATACTCGCCGCTCTACGAACTGCCGAGGGTGGGTCGAGTCGATGCTGGAACCATCGAACTAATCCGATCGTTTGGCGTAGAAGTCGTATCTTCTGGCGATGTGATTCAGTACGCAACAGAACGCTGGACCGCAGAGCAACTGCAATCTCATTTCTTCGCTGTCGACGCTCTCGACAATATCGTGAAGCAGACGTTCAAGTTCGTCGGTGAGAACATCCGCTGGGCGCTCACCGAGCACGATATCGCCGAGCACATTCGTGGTCGCTTCGATCGAGCCGGACTCGAATGGGGCGATGGACCGTCCGTATCGTTCAACGAACACTCATCGATTCCGCACTACGATCCTCAACCCGGCGAGTCGGCAGTGATTCGACGTGAAGGCTGGCTACTGATCGACTTGTGGGCGCGCAAGAAATCTTCTTCAAAAGACGAACGAAATATATCCGCCGACATTACGTGGACTGCCAAACTAGGCGAGCCGCCTACAGCGAAACAGCAGGAAGTGTTTAACGCTGTAACTGGCGCTAGAGACGCCGCGTTCGAACTTCTAGAAAACCGTGTGCTTGAAGGTGACAATCCGCAGGGCTGGGAGATCGATCGCGCCGCTAGAGATGTGATCGAGAAAGCGGGATACGGCGCATTCTTCGTTCATCGACTCGGACATTCACTCGGCTATGAAGTGCACTCGAACGGCGTAAACCTCGACGACTGGGAGACGCACGACACTCGCACGGTCATCAACGGTGTCGGAGTAACTATCGAACCGGGTATCTACCTACCCGAGTTCGGAGTGCGCTCCGAAATGGACGTCTACTTAGGCGAAGACGGCCCCGAAGTAACAGGCAAACGCCAAACCGAAATCGTGCAAATCGAGACGACGTAGCGTTCGTTTCCCGACTGCAATATCAGTCACCGTCTAAACGCCATTTACATTTGGTTCGCGATGCACGATCAAATACTATTCAAGTATGAACATCGAAAATTATCCTGTTGAGTACATTTCAAATTTATTGAGAAGCCGAACACCGCAACTCGGGGAAGGCATCCGGAATCAGATTGCAAAAAAGAAAGATTGGCGCAACGGCCAATGGAAGCAAGGAAATACGCCGGGAAAACTTGCTGTCGAAGGTTATTTGTACGAGTTAGCTGATCGAATTTCAGATGAAACGATGTTTCAGCATGCTCCAAGCAGTGAAGGCGTGAGGATTGGTAGGGAATTCATTTCAATCGCGTCTCACGATCTCGCTCGAAGTAAAAACGCTCGTGATTCGGATGACTTTCCGATGGCGGTATATTTCCTTCAACAGGGCGTAGAGAAACTTTCATCAGGATTGAGTGTCTCGGTCGGTGCGTTGGAACCGAAACTTCCACTTCAAGTAGATCACCGTTCACCGACTCGCATACTGAAACTGCTCAAATCCGATTTGGGTGGGAAAATTTTAGACGTGGCATCGTTCGTGAGCGAGAAACGATATCGCTCAAAACTTCGGGACGTAAATCGTTTAGTCAATAATGATCCAGAACACAGGTTGTACCGCTGGAGTACGAGAGAAATTAGACATCTCCTTGAAATGCAATCAGCTCTTAACAAATCGGCTCTTGACCTGACTGATGTGGAAAACATCACGAGGAAAATTGCTGTCGATTATTTTCCAGAATTCAGGTCATTATTTGTGCAGTACCAGATAGGTTCGGAATATAAAAACGCGGAATTGGTAAACGCACTTTACGTTCTTGGAGTAATAACTTTCGAACACGAAAGTGAAACTAGGTATCCGACAAACAGAGGCGGTCCTGCGAACTACAATCAGAACCACCCGTTGATTGAATGTTTTAACGAGATGCATGAGTTGGCATCCGGTGCATATTCAAATGCAGTTGGCTTTGTTGCTAAATTGGCTGGCTAAATCACAACCGCAACGCCGACTTCGGCTGCTCTCGCCTTGATCGCTGCGTACTGACCGTTCTCGACGGGCACTCCGTTCGCTAAGCGATCATCCATAGCATCTGTCTCGGGGTCGCCGGGCACCAATACACGATCTGCACCGGGCAAAGTTGGTGTGGCGTGAAGCTCTCGAATCATGTCGTCCATCATCGACTTGAATTCATCAACGTCCCTGAAACGAGCGATATCGATCGCCATCACCCAGCTCATATTCTCACCACGATCCAGCTGATTGCTGAACCCTCCGCCAGATAGAACGCCACACAAAATATCGACCATCACAGCGAGTCCGTAGCCCTTGTGCGAGCCCTGTTCACGTGTGTTGCCAAGCGGATTCAATGCCCACTCGTCGTTCTCACCGTCGGGCGGCTCAGTGATTTCGCCACCATCCGGCGTAGTCACTCCCCACCCCGCCGGAATTGGAACGCCGATTCGACGAGCAAGTCCAACTTTTCCGCTAGCGACCGTCGAAGTCGCCATATCTAAAAAGAAATCTCGCTCTTCGCCAGCGGGAGCTGCAAATCCAATTGGATTAGTACCCAACATCTTCTTCGCACCAAGCGCCGGTCGAACCGCTGGTGCTGCCGTCGTCATCGACATACCGATCATGTCGTGCTCAAGAGCCATAGAGGCGTAGTAGGCGACCATCCCAACGTGGTGACCATCTTTGATGCTTACCATTCCGAGCCCATGCTTCTCAGCCTTCGCAATCGCCATTTCCATCGCCTCGTACGCAGAAACAAGCCCGATGCCATTCCCACCGCTTACAAGAGCGGTCGTTTCGGATTCGCTGATAACGGTGGTCTGTTGAGGAACTGTGTACACGCCGTCTTCGGCGTTTTTCGAATAACCAACGACATTCGAAACTCCGTGGGTATCAACCCCTCGAACGCTCGCTGCAACAAGAACTTTGGCTGCTATTTCAGCGTGTCGATCTGTCGTTCCAACGGCTCGAAAAATCGCAGAAAGCTGCGTTTGTAGATCATCTGCTGGAACGCGGGTGGAATTGGAGTCGTTGAGTTTTACTTTATTGGCCATTAAATGAACACCTCAACGCCTAGTTGAGCCGCTTTGGCACGCATCTCGTCGTATTGACCGTTCTCGACAGGCACGCCGTTCACCGATCGGTCATCCTCGAAATCGGCTTCCGGATCGCCAGCGACCAGCACACCGTCTTCTCCCGGCAACGGAGGAGTGGCGTGCAGTTCCCGCACCATGTCGTCCATCATCGATTTGAAATCGTCGACATCCCTGAACTTGGCGATATCGATTGCCATGGTCCAGGTCATGTTTTCTCCACCTGAAAGCTGCGCTCCGAATCCACCTCCGGAAAGCACACCACACAAAATATCGACCACTAGTCCAAGTCCATAACCTTTGTGCGCACCCTGTTCTCTTGTTCCACCCAGCGGGTTCATCGCCCAGTCTTCTCCCCTATCGCCACGAGGTTCAGTTAGAGGTTCACCTTCGGCAGTTACTGCCCAGCCGACCGGCATCTGCACTCCGAGCCGCTTTGCAAGCCCGATCTTGCCGCTAGCGATTGTCGAAGTAGCCATATCGAATATGAAGTCACGTTCTTCGCCAGCAGGTGCACCAAACGCTATCGGATTCGTACCCACTCTCGGCCTCGCACCTAACGCTGGCCGCACACTTCGGCTGGCGTTGGTCATCGCCATTCCGATCATGTTTTCTGCGACGGCCATCATCGGGTAGTAGCCGACCATCCCGATGTGGTGACCGTTGCGAATGGTGGTCATACCGGCGCCGAGGTCTCGAGCCTTGGCAATCGACATTTCCATCCCTTGATGAGCCGCAACGAAACCTAGACCGTTTCCACAATCCAGAAGCGCGGTCGATTCGGTTTCGCTGATGATTTCCACGGTTTGCGGAACTGTGTACTCACCGGATTCGATCGATTCGGCATATCGAACAGCGTTGCCCACTCCGTGCGTTTCAACACCTCGTAAACTCGAAGACACCAGAATTTTTGCCGTGATTTCGGCATGCTCGGTCGGTGTACCAACGCCCTGCAAAATTGCAGAAACCTGTTTGTGCAAATCTTCCGCGGAGACGCGGATCGAGTTCGATTCGTTGAGTTTTAGATAGTCGAGTGCCAAAGATGAATCTTTCGTGCTGATGCCAGTCTGCCGCCCCCCGACAGACCTTTCGGCGGCGAGTGTACGTGAGTTGCCGGTGCATTGGTCTTCAGAAATTGTCATTGCGAGTAGGCGCGACGTGGCAATGACAGGGTCGGTCAAACTCACGGCGCGTCGATTTCTATTCGTAAGTTTACACTTACGTAAGACTATGCTTACATATATGGCATGGAAGCCGCACTCAAAGCAATGTCCGACCCAACACGACGTGAAATTCTTCGTTTAGTACAAACCGAAGAGAAGCCAGCTGGCGAAATAGCGTCGAACTTTTCTATTAGCAGACCCGCCATATCGCAGCACCTTGCGGTGCTTAAATCCGCGGGACTAATCGATGAGCGACGTGCAGGCGTAAAGCGCCTGTACCGAACAAGGGTGGAGGGTATGGCGGAACTAAAAGCGTTTCTGGAGATGTTCTGGGACGTACGACTTGATCGGCTTAAGGCTGCTGTTGAAGCAGATATCGATAAAAAGGAATCTTGCGATGACAACGCCCAGAACTGATGCGACGAGCCTTGTACGACAGGTGAGTATCGATGCCCCGGTGGCAACGGTGTTCAAGTACCTAGTTGATCCGGAATTGATGTGTAAGTGGATGGGACAGGCTTGCATCTTCGAGCCGTTTGAAGGCGGTGAATATCGATGCGAAATCAACGAAAACATTATCGCCGGTGGCAAGGTTGTTGAGGTCGTACAGGACAGCAAGATCGTTTACACGTTCGGCTGGGAGGATCGCGAAAATCCGGTGGTAGTCGGGTCATCAAAGGTTGAAATCACTCTCGAAGAGAACGACGGATCGACGCTTGTTGTGCTTACACACTCGGAACTCGTCGCAGCCGTCGAACAGCACGGTGAAGGCTGGGACCACTACTTGGCAAGGCTTGCTATCGCTGCCACTGGTGGCGATGCAGGTCCAGACCCCGTTGCGAATCCGCCTGCCGACGCATAACGACGAACGATTACGAACAAGCCCCGGGGTCTTATGGCTCCGGGCTTTTATTGTTGATGTCGTTTAGCGACGATCGAGTCCTCCAGCCTTTTCAGCGAGGGAGTTATAGGGTGGGTGCAGCCGACCAAGCCAAACGCGATCAATTTCTTCAAATCATTCCCACTCACAGCAAACACCAGCGAAGACGCCT
>Ga0233439_10004410_pt1 | contig 13605 bp, 20 predicted proteins | sample SI_123_September_6_FD_182713 | JGI IMG/M metagenome (GOLD analysis project Ga0233439, IMG submission 182713) | Seawater microbial communities from Saanich Inlet, British Columbia, Canada - SI_123_September2016_100_MG | ecosystem: Environmental > Aquatic > Marine > Inlet | place: Canada: British... | reverse complement strand
TTGAAACGTTTCTTTCGAAAACCGACACTGACCAGCCTCTCTAAAACCTGCGGCTGAGCGGCCAAACTCAACCCGGTCGGGTTGAAAAACCTGCTCTCTTCCTTGCCGCAGCAAACTGATCCAAATCTGCTGGTTGGTTTTGAAACAAGTGATGATGCTGGGGTCTATCAACTCAACGATACCCAAGCGATAGTCACTACAGCTGACTTTATCACTCCACCCACCGATGATCCGCGACTCTTTGGTCAGATTGCTGCGGCAAATGCCCTCAGTGACGTGTATGCGATGGGGGGACAGCCACTCACGTGCTTGAACCTGCTGGCTTTCCCAGCCAACAAACTTAGGCAAGAGATCCTACACGGCATTATTGCGGGGGCGGCAGAGAAAATTTTGGAAGCTGGAGCTGTGTTAGCAGGAGGGCACAGTATCGAAGATGAAGAACCCAAGTTTGGCTTGGCAGTTACCGGGGTGGTTCATCCTCAAAAAATCTGGAGGAACAATGGGGCACGAGTCGGCGATGTACTGTTACTGACCAAGTCTCTGGGTAGTGGAGTTTTGCTAAATGCCAATCTGAAGGGCTGGGTCAGCCAGGAAGCAATCGAAGAGTGTTTTCGGCAGTTGGCAATACTCAATCGGGTGGCTGCCGAGACACTACAAGCCTTCAATGTTCACGCAGCAACCGACATCACTGGATTTGGACTGGCCGGCCATGCACTAGAGATCGCTCAAGGCTCTAAGGTGACAATCGAAATCGAGACTAAAAAATTACCTTGGCTACCAGAAGCAGTAGTCATGTATGAACGTGGAATGACCACAGGGACTAACCAAGCTAATCGTAAACTGGTGGAGGATGATGTTGAATTCCCAGCTCAGCAAGTGATGCAGGAACTGCTGGTTGACCCACAAACCAGTGGAGGTTTATTGGTTAGTCTGCCCGCTGAAGAAGCAGAAAGAGCTATGAACCAACTCCACGAAGCTAGAGTACCAAACGCTTGCTTGATCGGACAAGTCATCCCTAGAGGTGACAAGGGAATTCGATTTCTCTAATTGAAGTAATATCTCATCTGAAGCCAAAGTATTCATTAAACAATACAATACTATGTTTTTCACGAACACAGAATAAATCTTCATCCAGAGAGCCCATAATGAAAATCATGCTGAAGCCCTTCGCAATGCTAAGAGAATCCCTGCCACCCGAAGCAAAAAACCAAGAATTGGAAGCTGGAAGTACCGTTGCTGATCTGCTGGCGAAATTACAGCGTAACCATCCTGTGCTGAAGCCAGTGCTCCAATGCACGAGAGTCGCCTACCGGGATACGTATTTGGTTGGTGATGAAGTCTTGGAGGAAGGAGGAGAGTATGCTTTGATTCCGCCGGTGAGTGGCGGTTGAGAAGTGGAGGGAGGTGCCGACTCTGTTAACGGCACCTGAAATATGATTAGCGCTTGGAGAACTGATAGCTTTTGCGGGCTCCAGGTCGTCCGTATTTTTTACGTTCCACCGCTCGAGCATCGCGTGTCAGAAATCCTTCTTTCTTCAGTTGAGGGCGTAGTTCTTCACTTGCTTCCAGCAGAGCCCTTGAGATGCCGTGCTTGATAGCACCCGCCTGTCCTGACAAACCACCACCACTGACGTTAATGAAAATATCAAATTGGTCACTGTTTTCAGTCAGTTCCAGGGGTTGTCGAACCACCATTTGCAGAGTGCTTCGGCCGAAGTACTGAGCGAGGGGAACTTTATTGACCAGAATGTTGCCTGTACCCGGTCGCAGATAGACACGAGCAATGGAAGATTTTCGACGGCCAGTGCCGTAGTACTGCACAATTGCGTTCATAAACGACTCAAATTTCTAACGGTTTGGGTTGCTGAGCCAGATGGGGATGAGCCGATCCTGCGTAAACCTTGAGGCGGCGCAACATTCCACGGTTGAGGGCATTTTTGGCCATCATTCCCTTGACGGCTCGCTCAATCAAGGTTTCTGGCTTGCGGGCTTGTAATTCTTCGAAACGCGCAGACTTTATTCCACCTGGGTAGCCCGTGTGATGATAGTACATCTTCTTCATACTTTTCTGACCGGTCACCTGAATTTTTTCCGCGTTGACCACGATCACGAAATCCCCGACATCACTATGTGGGGCGAACACGGCTTTGTGCTTACCGCGTAGTGCACAGGCAATCTGTGTAGCCACTCGTCCCAGGGTTTCCCCCTCGGCATCGACGATCCACCAGTTGCGCGGATACTTATCGCCGGCTACGTCTTCTTTGCGTACGAACGGAGTCCTCATAACTTTCATCTCAAACGGAAGCAGCGGCTTCCCTCAGGAGAGCCAGAATATTTGGTAAACATCAAATGATATGGAAGCTTGGCTGCGAATGCAAGGATTTTTGTATCAAGCAGCCGTACTTTGCAGCATTTCTGCTCCGATTACCACGTTGCGTCCAGCTTCCTTACCCTGGTAAAGGCATTCATCTGCGCGCTTGAGCAACATATCTACGTTCTCAGCATCGAAGGGATAAGTCGCAACCCCAAAAGTTGCGGTCAGGTTGCCCGACGGTTGCTGTTCCTGGTAGGGGATTTCTTCTTCCTCCACTGCCTGGCGCAATTTTTCAGCAATCTTGAGGGCTGCTGGTTTATCACATTTTGGCAGGAGCACGACGAATTCTTCACCACCGAAGCGAGCTGCCAAGTCACCACGCCGCACACTGCGTTTGAGGATTGCCGCAATCGAAGCCAACACCACGTCTCCCATCTGATGACCATGGGTGTCGTTATAGTGTTTGAAGTTGTCGACATCAGTGATGATCAACGAGAAGGGCTGACGCTCCTCCGGATACAGCGTGACCAGCGCGTCCAGGAACTCATCCATACGCCGCCGATTGGCCAGGTTGGTCAGCCGGTCGGTATCGGCTGCATGCTCCACCTGCTCCAGTTCCCGTTGTCGATAATAGGCTACCTTGAAAGCAGAAAGCTTGTGCCGCAGATCGAAAGTCGAGTAGGGACGACCAAGAAAATCCCCAATACCCATTTGCGCAAGCTTCTCACGATTGCTTTCATCGTTGCACCACTCACTGACTGCAAAAACAGGACAGTTGTGCAAACCCACTGACTCACCGAGGGCTTCGAGTAACTCCTGTTCATCATGGTAGTCATGGTTATAAAGTGGATCGAGAATGATCAGATCAAAGCGCCGCTCAGCTGGAGTCTCAATGAATTCCTTAGGGCTGGCGTATTCGACAATCTTCATTTCTTTCCAGAGTGTACTCAGGGTACCTCGGATCACTCGTCGCTCGCGACTATCGATATCTACAATCGCAATGCAAGGTGGCGTGGCATTTCCTTGAGGACGAGCATTCCGTCGCAATTTGGCCTGGGCTTCTGTAATCCGCAGTTTTTCCGCAAGAATACTGGCAAAGCTGAGGTAAATTGCTGGAATGTGACTCATCTCTTCGGCCACACGAAACACATCATTTGGGAACGCAAGCACACGGGAGTCAACCTCGGCAGTGACGGTCATGGTACGAGCTTCTGGCGAGAGAATTGCCTGCTCTCCCACTACATCTCCCGGTGATTCCAGGCGAGAAATGAACTCTCCCTGCGAGGTAACCATCAGCGAACCATGGAGCAGGATGTACATTTCAGGAGGGTCCTTGTCACCCTCGTGCACCAGCTGCTCATCCTGAGACAACATCACAAGCTGTGACAGGCGCAGCATTTCCAGCAGCAGTTTCATCGGAATCTTGCGGAAGTAGCGACGATCTTTGATCGCCTCAGAGAACAAGTACAGTTCCGTGTGCTCTTCCTGGCGCAACATTGGTATGCGGTTCATGCGATACTCAAGAATCTAGGAACAGGTCGTATACAGAAAGATGAAAAAAATGAAAAAACATGCCACGATTCCCAACTAATCGCAAACCCTTGGAGACAAATCATGCTTTCAATAGCTGGATTGCTGATTGCCCCAGGATTGATGTGGGGATGGTTATTCTATCGTCTACACCGTTACCAGCGAGCCAGTCTGCGACGATTGGCCGCGCTATTCGTTGGTGGAATGTTCTGTGGACTGATTGCCCTGTTTCTCAACCACAGCGTTGAGAAGTACACGCTTTTTTGGCCTGGAGCCGAGGAAACCTTCACCTGGATGGATCAAGACTGGCCACTCTACAAGGCTGGTTTCTGGATGCTAGTCGGGTTTAACGAGGAAACCGCCAAGTTGCTTGTACTGTTGTTGCTCAGCTTTCCCACCCGGCATCTGCGTGAGCCCTTTGACGGCATCCTACACGGTGCAGTAGTCGCGCTAGGTTTTGCGACGTTAGAAAATGGCTTCTATCTTCAGCAGTATGGAGTAGGCGTTGTGGCAACTCGGACTGTAGTGACTCTTCCGGCTCACGCCTTCATGAGCGTGCCTCTGGGTTACTTCGTTGCCAAAGCTCGCCTTAGTCAGCTTCAGGGAGCAGATACCGCAGCCGTCACTCGCTTATTGCTGGGAGGTTGGCTGATTGCCGCTGTACTCCATGGGACTTATGATCTCCTGCTCTCTTTTGGCTTCTCCAAGTGGGCTTACGCACAGATTGCACTGATGGGACTTTTCAGTCTATGGCTGGGGGTAAGCAACTGGCGCCACTCTGCGTACCTGCCAAGCCTGCACAAGTCTCAGCCGAGCAATCACTGGTTAGCTTTCCTGCTGGGAAGTCGTTCTTGATGAAGAGGAAGCCTTGGGTGGCCAGGGAATGAAGGCGCTGGTTCGCTCAACATAATCCCGATACTCCAGCTTGGCGTCCACCAGTGTGCGTTCCAGCAGTCGAACTCCTGAAACCTGAATGATCAGCCCGGTCATCAACAGAGGACCAATCATTGGCCAGTAACTTCCACTGGCCACACTGAACAATCCATAACCCCACCAGACCGCAGCATCGCCAAAGTAGTTTGGATGACGCGTGTACTTCCAAAATCCCTGGTCTAGCACCTTACCTTTGTTAGCAGGATTGGCCTTGAATTGTGCCAACTGCCAGTCTCCTCCAGCCTCAAAAGCAAAACCAACTCCCCAGCAAAAGAGTGCCAACGTATCAAACAAGCCGAAAGGATTTTCTTCTGCAGCAAGATATGGGACTGCCAGCAAGGGAGCCGAGATGAACCAAAGCAATCCACCCTGCAGCAAAAACACCTGAAAATAACTGAACCACCAGTAGCGTTCTGGTCCAAAATCCTGACGAAATTGCTGGTAGCGATAATCCTCTCCCTTACCGTGGTTACGCCAGCCGATGTGCACGGCAAGTCGCAGTCCCCAGATCGTCACCAGTCCAAGCAGCAGCGTGGAGCGCCACGAGTCGAATTCACACTGCCAGGCGTACCACCAAGTGCAGACCACAAAGCCTGGTCCCCAGAAGATATCAACAATACCGGCATTTTTTATCCGAACACTGACTCCCCAGAGGAAGGTACCCAAAATCACGATAAGGATCAGTGCCTGTAGCCAAATTTCCCAAAAAGCCATTAAATCATCTCTCTCTTACACCAAGGGCACAAAGGCGTAGGAACCGTGACGGGTGACGTGTCGTTTGCCGTCACTCTTCTCCGCCCTAGTCATTGCGCAGGAATAGGGATCTCCCACCGGAACCACGAGAATCCCTCCTTCAGCCAATTGCTCCCAGAGATCATTGGGAAAGCGTGCCGCCGCTGCGGTGACAATGATCCGATCAAACGGCGCCAACTCTGGAACACCAATCTTTCCATCGCTGTAACGGACTTCCACATTCTGAATGCCCGCTCGACGTATATTCTGAGAAGCCATTTCAACCAGTTCCCTTCGACATTCCAGTGAGACCACCTGCTTGGCCAACAGACCCAGCAGGGCAGCATTGTAACCGCTACCGGCACCGACTTCGAGCACTCGGTGTTGTGGAGCCACTTCCAGCAAGCGGAGCATCGTCATCACGGTAGTGGGTTGGGAGATGGTCTGGTTGGAACCAATCGGCAGCGGGTAGTCCATGTAGGCGTTTTCCCGGTGAATCGGGCTCACGAACTCTTCTCGAGACAACTGGTAGAACGCCTTCAGCAAGCGTTCGTCACAAGTCACACCGGTGTCTCGCCAAAATTGCTGCAGTTGTCTCTTGGCCTGAACCAAGGCACTTTCTTCTCGATCTTTCATGAAACTCAGGTCAAACAAGGAGGAGGCTGGCAGTCTTAGCCAGAGAGCAGGTCCAACCTTTTCTTCTTCACCCAATGTGAAGAATTGATAAAAGTGTCGTGCTGGTCGATGAGCTGATTGCCCTAGGAGATCGGCTTTCTAAACTAGCCGAAGTGATTCTGATGATCTATTCATTCAACGAATCCAAGCTCGTCACGGTTTGGGCAGGCTGTTCCCAAAATGGTATCGGGAACTCCTGTAAGATCAACAAATTTTGCAGATGAGCCAGCAGCTTCAAGATCTTGGAAATCGCCACATCGTTGTGCAGACGCAGCTTCAACCTCCACTGCTACCAAAGCCTCCCACACCTCGGACGGTTACTCCCAACTCGCTGACAACTTCCACAGTCACTTCCTCTCGGCGACGTAGGATCAGCTGAGCCACTCGACGCCCAATCAGCTCTGCTGCAGCGTCCGCCCCAGATTCTCCCCCCAAGTATCGTAGTGCTAGCCGAATTCGACCTCGGTAGTCTGGATCAATGATACCAACTGAATTGGCTAGGATGAAATCCGTCTTGGACAAACTGGAGCGCGCGACCACCTCCACGTAGTATCCTTCTGGAGGTTCGACCGAGACACCCGTGTCGATGAAAAAAAGTCGTTCATTGTGTGGCTCCACCACCATTGCCGTTAGGTCAAGACCCACATCCTTGGGATGAGCCCGCTGAGGAACCGGCATGTCCGGATAATGAAGTTGCAGACGCAGTGTGGACATAGCTTACTCAGAGAAGAATCGGACAGAGGGTGTAGGAGAGATCTTCTGCATCTGGATCCAAGCGAACTCCTACTACCACGCAGTGCTGGGGTGGTGACATCGGCAGATCACGACTAGAACCGAGGGCAAAAGAGATAGCTCCCACTTCCAGAACGAAGTTGAAATTTCTTATCAGCAGCACGAAAACGGTAGGAGATACGCTCTCGAGTATCATTCAGGTCTCCATCACGGTTGAGATCTGCCAGCAGGACTACTTCATCTGAAGACACACCTGTTCAGCATCATCTCCTAGCGCATATCCAGCCTGGATCAACTCCATCTTAAGCATCAATAGAAAGCGATCCAGTTGGTGTTGCTTGGCGGAGGTAGTGTATTGATCGGTGAGTAGAGAGGAGAAGTGCAGCAGCGGTCCCTAGGTGAGTGCCAGAAAGACAGCAGCGACCGAAGTCGCAAGGAGGAGTTCCAGCCAGGTAAAGCCGGATCTCATTCCGGCACAAGAGTCTTCAATGAATCGATGGCATGGACTGGTGCGTGTTCCCCAGCCATCAGTTCGGTCAAAGCACCATAGACCAGCCGTTGCTTAGCCAGCAGACCCTTACCCTCAAAGGCTGAGGAGATGACTTCAAGAGAAAAGTGACCACCACCGCCAGTGACTGCCACCTCGGCGTCTGGAAGGGCTGTCTGAACGGCTTGTTTAATTTGTTCGCAAAGTTCGGCGCTCATCGGTTTTACCAAGTAGGTTGAAAGACGTTTTCCTGAACAGGTGCTTCAAACTGGAAGGAAGTTTTGCAACCACAGGAAGACTTTGCGGAGGGGTTATTGAAGCGCAATCCACGATCCATCAGGCTGTAGCTCCAATCAATTTCTGTGTCCTCAATATAGAGGTAGCTCTTCTTGTCCACAACAACCTGCATCCCTTGTGATTCGAAATCGAGGTCAAAGCGAGTCTTGCGGGCATCGAAATCAAAGGTATAGGTGAAGCCGGAGCATCCCCCACCCTTGACCCCCACTCGGATGAATACATTTTCTTCCAGCTGCTGCTCCTGCATGATCTTGCGGATCTCCTTTGCCGCATTTTCGGTCAGCGTAATCATATCGTCCTTTCAGTGATCTTCACTCACCAGGTTGCGGTTCCAATCGGGAATTTCCACGACCACATCACTCGTTCCATCAGGTACACACTGACAGGCCAGTCGGGAGTTTGGCTGTAGTCCGGGGGCCATGTCCAGCATATCTTCCTCATCCTCGGTGGCTTCATTGCAGCTTTCCATTCCGGAACGCACCCAGATGTGGCAGGTCGAACAGGCACAGACTCCTCCACAGGAATGATCCATGTCGAGACCAGCTTCCAGAGCACTAGCTAGCAGAGAGCCAGGGAGTCCGTCCTGAGGATGAGGCAGCATTGCTGGCTGCACCTCAACCGTGACATCAGCCGGTAAAAAAGTGATCTTGTAGGGCTCCTGCGGCAGGACAAAATCAGGTTGCTGGATGTAGGGGTTGACTCCGGACATTGTGCTGTTGGCTCCTGAGGCGATGTGGATGAGAAGCAAATCAATTAGATTAGCAGATGAAAAACAGGTTGTCTATTTTGAGAAATGGTAGGAATTGTCCTTAATACTTCGTAGCTAAATCAACCCAACTCCGTTTCAGGCAATCAAAACGTCACCGTAACAACGCCTTGCGCAATTTCTTTTCCAGTTCCATGAAGCATTGACCAAACTGGGTTTGTTGTACCATCGCTGTTTCGAAGCTTGCACGGAGTAAGGATTCAACATCGGCTTGTGAGAGATTCTCTCGTCCAAGCGCGTTCAGGTGCAAAGCCAGGAGCTTACTGAGGTCATGACTCCGACAGAGGTTCCAGCCCGAACCGTACTCTGCAAACAGCCGCTGAGCCCGATTGACCATCCAATCGTGATCGGGTTTGCAGAGGGTGCTGGCAACAACGATTTTCCTTAGTTTGTCTTCTTGAATTTGTAGGGTGGGTGGGTCCAAAAATTCGGCCTGCACCAATCTGCAAGGCATCTCGATCCCGGTACCCACGGTGAAATTCCGAGTAGAAGAATTGAACTGCAGCGCGATGGGCACCAATCAGGGAAGCTGCCTTACGCAAGGCTTCACGTTGTTGTTTCAGCAACCAGATCTTCCTGCTCATCAAGGATCCGCTCCAGTAATTTTTCGTAGAACAGCTTACGCAAGGCATCCGAGCGAACCAGTACCCCTTCCAGATCATTGGCTTCGGCTTCTTCCTCCAGGCTCCGCGCCGAGACATAGATGAAGCGCTCATGTTCAACCAGTTCACGCCCCAGCATCTGGTCGTAGTCCCGATCGACCAGACAAATCAGCGGGGTTGGATTGGTTGCTTACAGGCCAGACGCCAGACTGCCTCCACTTGCTGACGACCCTGCAGAGGTTCAACACGCAACTGTTCCTCACGTAGCCAGTTGAGAAAAAACTTGCGATCAGAAAGCCCCTCGACCAGTAGCTTCAACTTACGAGACTGGCTGTGGCGCATGCGGGCCTGGTTGAGAATGCGGACCGGATTGCGCTGACTAGCCAGCAGCGTACTGGGCATCAGTTCTCTACCTGATCAGCAAGTTCACAAACAATATTCCAGTCGTCACCTACGAGGGAAGGAGAGTGCGTGGCCATCAACAGGTAGCAGTCGTTGAGTCCACAGATCTGCTGAAGCAGCGGAAGGAAGTCGTCTTGCCAAGCTGCATACAGCGAGTGCTCCGGTTCATCCAACAATACGAGAGCTGCTTGGGTTGAGTATCAAAGATCAACAGGCCCAGCAGGTAGACTATTTGTTGTTCTCCGGAAGAGAGTTTGTCCAGTGAGAGAGGTTGCCGTAACTCACCGTTGTGATCCATAACACACAATTCGAATTAGCCTGTGGAATCTGTCTGGAAATGCTTGCTCTGTGGCCAGAGGTTGAGTGTATCCAGCAACAACTTCAGGCGGCGAGCACAGTGCTGGAGGGTGTGAAAGCGCGTCAGGATTTTCTCACAGTAGCAACGTAACAGCCGTCCCTATTCAGAAAGGTAGTTTGCTCCTGTAGGTGGAATGCTCTCCGTCGTACCCAGGCTGATCAGTTGCAATTCCTCCAGGCATCTCTCTTGCTCCTGAAGACGCCCAAATAGATCTCGTAATTCCCCTATTGAGACCTCTTCTGTACCCTGCAAGGCTTGCAGCAGAGACTGTGGCAGGTTGCGTTCGTGTTCACGAACCGTCTGGGCATAATCTTTTGAAGACTGTTGCACCGAATGCTGAATCTGCTCCCGAACGGTATCCGGCTTCGATCCTTCGGACATTCCACCCATTTCAGCCCACATGTTTGACTGGACCGGCAAACGTACTTAAGGCAGCATGCTGATTCTCTGTAGTCGATGGTGCCAAGCCTGCACCCAGTGAGGCACATGAGCACAGGAATCCGTTGGGTTTCGAAATTCCTTGCGGCGTTCCGGCCACTCTGCGGCAGCCGAATCATTTCCTTCACTCTCCCAACGTGCCCCCCATTGAGTATGAACCACCACGCTGGCTCGCTGTTCCTGTTCTGTGCCGAGTGACCGTTCCTTCAAGTCCATCCGACAGATCCCCGAACTCCCTTCCGTGTTCATGCGAGTGACTGTCATTTGGGATTGATCTGCCAGCTGGATATCCAGCGAGTCGAAGGTGTAGCGACTCAACTCCAGGTAATCCTGACGGGCCAAAGCATCAATCATGTGCAACAGGTGGGTCTTGCCATAGCCATTGGGTGCCGTCAGGATCGCAATCGGGGAATCCGTGCGAGTGATCGGTAGGTCGTAATCGAAGCGACCGAAGAGACCCCACACCTTCAGCTGGACTAGGTTCTGTGGTTCAGGCATCAACATCTCAGCAAGAGGCCTAGAGGAATTCCTGATAACGCAGCGCATCCAACGCATCCGTGACTGCAGCCTGGCACAGTTCAGCACCAATCTTGGCAGTTGCACCGGAGGGATCAGAGCCAATCCTGCCATCTGGAAACTTGCGACGATAATCTACTGCACTACCGAAGGAGCCTCCACGGGCCACTCGGGGTTCCATTGGCACGGCAGGCTTGGTGTGTTCTGGGTAGGCGTGGAAGGTCAGTGAAATTTCTGAAGGCGTTGCATGACTACCCTCGATCCCAGGGAAGTAGCGATTGCTCATCTCAGTCACTCGTCGTCCCTGATACCAGTTGTGGAGCACCAACTCCAGCTCTGGTTGCTGAACGGGGGCTCGTCCAAGGCTGGCTTCTGCATGAATTTCTGCGAACGCGGCCTTGACCGTGGCAATGTTGCCTCCATGTCCATTCAAAAAGAAAAAGTGCGTAAAACCATGCTTCGCCAGACTTTTCACATAGTCTTCAATGATTAAAATCAGCGTGGTGGGACGGACGGTGATGGAGCCGGCAAAGCCCAGGTGATGCTGAGCCATGCCCACTTCGATGGAAGGGCCGATCAGGATGCCGGTTTCCTGGGAGAGGTCTTCGGCAACCCGTACCGGACAAATGATGTCGGTGCCGATCATGCCATTGGGGCCGTGCTGTTCATGCGAACCAATCGGCATGATGATGCTTTGTTTTTGCTGCAGATACTGTTCGGTCTCGCGCCAGGTCAGGTGCTTGAGGTACATCGTGATTCTCCTGTGTAGAGCCAAAAAAGCAGGATCTTAAAACTGACTAAAAAATAAGTATATCACGAGTGCTACCCAATTGTCTGCGAAGATCCGAGGGAGAGCCAAAAGCTACTTTTCTTTTTCAGTTTTTCTACATTGATTCTAGGGTCTGTGCTCTTGAACTTCAGGACTGCCTCAATCCAGATCTTGAGCCTATTATCTTGACCGATATCGGGATGAGCTAGTCCTTTGAGCCGGAGATGCTTTTGTTCACACGGGTGTTGACGTTTGAGAAATTCAACATCAGCTCCGGTGCCGCCTTTGAGTTCGACTACGACATCGCCGAGGTGTTGCTAAAAATGTACGCGAAGAAACGGCAGAAGTTTCCAAAGCTGCCCGAGGATACGAAGCGCTTTCTCTGCTTCTTCAAACTTTACCAGCGGTATGGATACGAGGTGGGCGAAAAATCCATTGAGGATAGCTGGTAGGCTCAGTCAATCAGCGTTTCGGTTTCCAAGATTGTGAACTGTTTATGCCTACTTTTCATGGACAGTGGTTTAAGGTGCTTTTGAACTTTTTTGAGGAGAGCACCAATGTCGAAGACTGTCAGCCCTGCTGTGAACATTCAACTGTCCCTCAACACCCCAAGCAACCTCTCCAAATCCTGCTCATTGATATGAAGATGTGGGGCAATCCGTAGCGAATCCCCTCGATAACTAACGAAGATATTTTGCTCAGCCAATTTCCTCAAGAAGTCTTCAGACACTCTTCTCTTTGAAGATGCTCCCAACAGGTGAGGACTGCGGTGTTGTTTGGGAACTGGAGTCCAGTCTATCTCTTCCAGCACCTGTGCGATCCGGTCATTGATCGCTTCCAGAGTGTCTGCGATGTTTATCACTCCCCAGTCCCCAAGTTGCCGCAACGCAACCAACCCACCCGGTAGCAACGAGGGAATACTCTTCTGGCCCATTTCGAATCGCCGGACTCCGGATTGATACGGTGCCTCATAGTCCAGAGGTCTCTCGAAGACTTCAGCACCCTCCCGGCTGAGCCAGGTCTCCTCCAACGGACGTTCCCCATGCCAGCGTGGATCTACATAGAAGAGGCTCAGTCCATATGGAAAGAGCAACCACTTGTAGCCAGCTGCCACCACGAAATCAGGACGCACTCGCTTGATGTCCAAGGGCAGGGCTGCCAGCGACTGAGTAAGTTCCAGGCTCAGGCAAGCTCCCAATGAATGTGTGGCCTCACTGATCGCCAACAGGTCGAGCCGTGCACCATTTGTCCAATGACAATTAGGGATGGCCACTAGCTTGGTTTGAGGTGTGAGACAATCCAGCACCGCCTGGGTCCAGTTGAAGTCCTTTGGCGCCTGCACAACTACCAGCTGGGCTCCGGTAACCTGGCTGAGCCGCTGCCAGGGCAGGTATTCTGAAGGGAAGGCTTTCTCCAGCACAATGATTTCATCGCCTCGACCGAGCTTCTCTTCAAAAATCCGAGCCACCGTCGAAGTCCCGTAACTGGCAGATGGGATCACTGCATAACATTCCGAATTACCACCCAGTGCTCTTGCGGCCAGCTTCCGGAATTGCTCAGCATCGTCAAAAAAATCGTTGGGCTTGCGCTGCCAGGGTTGACACTTCGACAGCGCACCCTCGATCAACACCTTGGCTGACTCAACCAACAAGGGTGCATTGTAAGCGCAGTTGAAGTAGGCGATCTCTGGAGAAATCTCGAAGAGGTGACGCTGTGATTCGAGTTGGGCCATCGTTGCTTTCCCTGATGCGATGAATGGATAGAACCGCTGGATGTTCTATCCATTTTACTTTTGCAGTCAATCCCCCGATGATCTCTGCTTTCCGGTTTCAATTCAGTGTTGTCTCTCGGAGAAAAACTTGTCGTTGCTGCTTCCGAAGCTGGAAGTCCGCTATTGATCACAACCCAATACCCTTGAAGATTCATGACAAAAACCAGAATGGTGATGGAGTTGGGCATGGGAGTATCTCTGGTCAGCCAGAACTACACCAAAGCTGCCTGTCGGGCCGTCCAGGATGCCCTCTACCGCAACTCGCTCAATCTCCCCTTGGCTT
>Ga0233439_10004408_pt1 | contig 13606 bp, 9 predicted proteins | sample SI_123_September_6_FD_182713 | JGI IMG/M metagenome (GOLD analysis project Ga0233439, IMG submission 182713) | Seawater microbial communities from Saanich Inlet, British Columbia, Canada - SI_123_September2016_100_MG | ecosystem: Environmental > Aquatic > Marine > Inlet | place: Canada: British... | reverse complement strand
GTTTTCAATGCATCACGCATTGCAATTACTGTACGCTTTGCAAATTGAGGTTTACCTGCAATCATTGATGCAATAGGTTCGCTGGTGAGATGAATTAGATGACCCGAATAACCAGTACCGTTTTTTTCATCATATTTGTAGGCCGCCTCAAAAAATTCAGTTGTGGTTTTACATGGCGCTCCAATTGTTACCAGTATGTTTCGTGCAGGACCTTTGACTCCGACTATATTGCATATAGTTGATGCTGCACGGTATCCAGGCATATAGTTGAAAAAATCTAGTCCAAGGCTTTGTAATGGGTCTACTTTGATTATGTTGAATTTGAGTTCTTTTTCAAAATTTACATACTCATTTTCAATGTCTGTGATGAAAACATATGCATCAGGGTATCGTTCAAGCATCCTTTTTACCCATATCTTCATGGCTACGGATTTTCCAGATCCTGATGGTGCAAGAAAAGTCACGTGAAAAGATCGTCTTCTCGGATAAGAATATCTGACAGGAGTTGCAGTGTCTATGTTTTTACCCAGTATTATTCCTCCTGGTTCGTAAAGGTCAGTTACAAAGAATGGAAGTAGTGGGTACATGGAATGAGAATCAAGGTGAAAAGAGTATGGGCCACCGCTCTCAAAAAAAGATGCTGCAGCATAAGGTATGCGATGAAATTCTGCAGACTCTTCATCGGCCCAAGACTCAAAGTCCTTTACTGCTTCTTTGAGTAGTTCAGGATTACTTCGAGTTACTCCTACTACTATTTTTATCTCAAGTAAAATGGCATCACGTTGGTGCAATCTGTTCTTTATTTCATTTAACATTCCAGAGTTGTCAACATTCTCATCAATTGCCCTCTCTTTTTGAGTGACATTGATTCTGTGAAGAATTTTCTTTTTTATTTGTGGGCGGACTTGCTTTACAAAAATCCTTACAAAATCACAATGTGAGAACACGTCATTTGCAATCCAGGACAAGGGCAGAGACTGACTCATTGAATACAATGCAAAGCATTCAGAATGCATATCCCCTGTTTTCATATATTTTCCAGACATCGTGGGTCTGTCATTATCATCTTTATTTTTTTTGTCAAACTTTACAAATTTAAATCCATTATCAATTAGCCTGTTATCTATCTCGTCTGCCGTATGAAGAATTATCTTGTTAAATGTGAATTCATCTTTTTTTGAACCCACGAGGATCTCTTCGGCTACCCGATACATCTCAATTATACATCCTGACTTTGCACTCTTTATGACACGCTCCCAACGGGATGCTATACTGTGTCTCTTTTTCTCGTTTTGATAAAGTACATTGCGAGGCTTTATAGAGTAAGCATACTTTATTGTCGGTCTCTTTTCCTCTTGTTTTTGCTTTCGCAATTCTCTGTTTTTGGCTATTTTTTGTTGCCGTTGTAGTTTCTTGGCCGCTTTTCTTTTTTGTTGGATTTTTTGCTTTTTTGATATCTGTAAATCATCCTTTGGCTTTCGGGCAGAGTTTTTTTTCATCCAAGACAATTTGAGTTTCATTTTTTATTCTCCACTACTTGTGAGTATTTTTTCACATCAAGTATTTTTTTGACATTTGTAATTGCTACAAATGCATGCAATCCAGCCATTACTGTTAACGTTTGAGGTCCAATTCCTATTGTAAATGAAATTGTAATTATCGCACAATATGTTACAACATATGCCGCACCTATGGCCTTTGTTGATTTTAGATATTTTCGAAATACAAGAACATATCCAGGACTTGTTTCTGAAAATCCATATTTCACAATACTATACAAAGTGGTAATCAAATCAAAGAAAAACATAGATACGGCAAACAATGCAATCTGCCATATTTCCAAATGTGTCGACATTAGGTGCAATGGAACAGCAGATACAATTGCAAATATGATTAATTTTTTATAAAAAGAAAAAAAAGTATTGGATGCCATTATGACCTCCGAGCAGTCTTTATCCGAGGATCAACAACCAGCGCAATGAAACCGCCTATGGCTACAAATATCCCGGCAATCATCAGGGGCCCAGATATTGCATATGCTACAACATAAAATGAATCAGTTGTCTCTATGACTTGTCCTGCCATGTTTTGGGCCAAACTGGCATCCTCAGATATTGTATTTGAAAACTTGCCGATTCTCTTTTCTGCTTCAGCCTCTATTCCAAGGGCCAAAACTACTACAGCACCACCTATGATGGTTATGATTATGAAGACCATCACCATGTCTGTCAGTTTTGAACTGGTGTCCGTCAGTTTTCCTATCATGAAAAACAATGAATGAATGACTTAAAAGGTAAAAAATCATGATTCTCTGTGAATTATCTAGTTACACCAGTCAACACTGTACTAAAAGCACAGTTCAAAAATATTGATTTTGATAAAGTGTTAAGAGAGTCTATTCATTGCACCTATATTCGCTCCATCTTTCCTGCAGCACAATACAACTCAAACGGAATGCTTGCATCCCTGTATCCTTCAGGAGTGGTTATGATTCATGGGAGTGCAGATCACATAAAGGCACACAACTCTATGCTGGAGTTTATCAAACATCTTGAACTATCAAAAAGTAAAAACACTGTATCTTTTGATAATGTTACAAAAAGCATACAATGCGTTAATTCAGTATACAATGTCAAACCATACACTCCCATAATTATGGATATGGAAAAGCTCAAAGAAAAAGGCCATACTGTTACATCGTTTAAGACAGAGGGAATAAGAATAGAGTATATCGCAGAAGATACCACTGCACATGCCACTGTATATTCAAATGGTAGCATACTTTTACAAGTAGCACCACTTCCTGAAAATATGAAATCAGTATTCAAATGGCTTGAGATATTATTCAAAGAATATTCTAGGGAAAAGTAATTAAAAAAAGAATAATTCCAACAGATCAACTTTACCCTTTTTTTGGGTAAAGTTAAAAATTAGAATTGAACAAAAAAGAGATTAGCACGCTGGCCTAACCTAACTAAGAACTAACATTATTAGTTTGTATTTTTTAATAAATTTTGTGGGCTGGTAGCTTGAAGGTCGAGTTCTCGACTGTCAATTGAGAGGTCTGGGTTCGATTCCCAGCCAGTCCACATAAAGTTTAATTAGAAAACAATACAATAAATTGTGATTGACAGTCGAGTTAGTTCGTCTTTGAACTAGCCTTTTTTATTTTTATCAATATTTTGAAAATCTAGGAGATTTGGGTTCAACTCCCAACGGGTCCACGTTAGCAATTATCTAAAGATAGTCACAAATTAGTTATGAGTAATATTTAGATCATATACTGGAAATCAAGTATCCCAGTCTAAATCATCTTCCTGTAAATTAGAATCATTTGAGATAATCTCATCAAATTTTTCTACCTTTTCAGATTCCAAATTTTTCAACTGTTGTTGTAATTGGATTATCTTTTGCAGTATCCTGGCTTTTCCATTAATTTGTTCATCAGCAGCCCCAATCAATGTATTAATTATTTCTGATAAATCATACCCCATTTCCAGCATGAATGCAAGATCTTCTGCAGTCTTTGTGATTTTTTTTGCAAGATGATGTCTAGTGTAGCTCCGTGTCTGCGCAGACATTGAAGTCGGAGTCCTGAGCAATCTTTTTTCATTGTCACTTAACATCAGTCTATTTCCTCCATGTTTTTCTCAACAATCTTTGAAGTGAAAACAAAAACAGTGCAAAGAGAATTGTGCCCATTGCATAAGATCCATATGAATTTAGAAATGTCTCCAACTGGCTTGTAGTTGGAATCAAATCTAGATCAGTGATTGGAATTGAAGTAACATGTGCAAGACCACCCCAGATATTTGTTGCAGATATTCTCAAGGTATCATTGTAATTACTCAATACAGAGCAGCCTTTTAGACAATCAGTTATGAGAGTATCCTCTACAAGAATTGTATCAAAATCCCCAAATTTGTCTGTACGAAATAGAGTTACAAGTTCCCCCTGCCTTCCAACAAAAAGTGTATTGTTTTCACCAACGTTGGCCACAACGTCTACTTTTTCATTAAAATGAAACATGTGAAAATCCTCGATAATATTGGTTCTATCATTTATTGTTATAGTCATATTGTATATTCCAGGAGTATTCAATACAACATATTCTGGATACTGATACAAATCATCACCTGCAAGAACCACGTCTTGTGTCTTCTCCTCTATTGATTGACGAATGTTGTCTGAAAACCCAGTATGTGTATCCACATCAATACCGTAAAAATTTTGTATTCTTTCTGACACATGTATGGTACTACGATTCATTATTCCGTGTATGGTACCATTCCCAGTGATGGTATTTGCAATGTCATGAAAATCTGCAATTTGCATTGCAACTAATGGATCATCTATACCTGCACGTTTACCATATTTTTGATAATAATCTGGAATAAAGACAGTGCCGTTTAATTTTACAGGGACCAAGTCTATCTTTATTTTTTCAGACTCTACTGTTTTTTGCATCTCATCTACAGCAGTAGCAGTCACATTTAGATCAGACAGTGCAAATGGAAACAAGTATTGGTAGTGAACAGGGTACAAAATATCATATCCTGCAAAATCTACAGTCATCAATGTACCATATGCTGTTACATTAAACACACGCAATGCACTTGCTCCAGCATATAGGCCATCAAAATCAGAATAAAACCTAGCATAGCCCTTTTGTGAAAAAACCCCAGTATCACTAGTTTTGGATTCAAAAGCAGGACTCGTACCATCCATCATAGATTCCCATGATTGACCCAAAACATCAAGCACACTACTATGAGGAATGGTATCATGCAAGTCTGCACCACCTTTTGGAATATGCGTGGTGTTTATCAATTGGCCCGTCTTGATATGTTCTCCTCGGATACGGATATTTTCAAAGTGCACTGTTCCATCATCTGTAGAAGAAGAATTCAAAATCTCAAACATTGGCAATGCAAGAACAGAATCATCTGAAGATATTCCTGTAAAAGAACTGCCATCCAAGGAATTGCCAAAAATTGGATAATTGAAAAAATTGATTTTTGCACGTCTGTCGGAATGCAAATTTTCATCATCACCCAAAGTCCCACCACCAAAAGACCCAAGATATTCTACTGCAATTGCATGTTGTTTTGTAAGTGTTGAATTACCTTTGCTATTCCAGTTCAGATATGGATGGACATCTCCAAAAGAAGGCAAATAATCTACCAACAATACCTCAGCAGTACCGCTGTATGTTGCCACATATCTGTCAAAATTATACATATCACTAAAAAATTCAACTGTGTGTATTCCAAATTCATTATTATCTTGCCCATATACAATATACAACAAATCTCCATTTCCCAAAATATGTGAAAAATCACTCATACGTCTTCCAGAAATATCTACAACACATTGCTCAGAATCATGACAATGATATTTGCCAATCTCTATCAAAGGTCTATTTTTTGAACCAATTGTATTCTCAAAAGAAAACGCCCCATATCTTACATCTTTGAAGGGAACATCTGGAACACTTTGAATTCCAACAGAGTCATCAACATAATAGGTACCATCCAGATTTTTTGAGCCATATCCATCCTCATCAGGTAGTCCTGGATATTCAAAGAGAATATTTTGCGATGGAGTAATCACTTGAGGTACAAAAACCCCAGTGTGTTTTTTATTCACAACTTTGCAGACAATACCATTATCTTCAGAGACACACTTTCGTCCAGTACCCTTTAGAGTAATCTCAAAATTATCAGGATTAGAAACACAGTAATCTTCTCCTATCTCTTCTTTGGTATATTGTATATGGTGTTTTTTCAAAGTGTCTAAAAGGCACACCTCAGAATTAAAAACAGTGTCAAGTTCTACATGACCATACAAACATTTTTCATTCCATGGTAAATCTAAACAGTACTCATCAAGTGCTTCAAAAAGTATACTTTGAGAGTGCCTATCTTCTAAAGGATGTCCGTATTCCAAATCAGCAGTTCTAATTGATTCTTCTCTTACCAATCCCCAAGCAAAAGTTTCCTTAGTTATGATATCATCTTGCAAATAATGAGATTTGTATTTGTTAATTTTTTTAAGTTGAGATTTTGTTGGAGTTTGATCTTCTCTGATGGATAAAATTGGTTTTTCAGATAAAGTAAAAATTTCTTCATACCAATTATTACCTCCCCCTTTAGAACCATGATGAATTACCTCTGTGATAGTTTTTTTATAGTAATGAGTGGTTTTGAGATATTTTGGAATCCACTCAAAAGTTTTCACTGCATGTTGTTTATTTTCACCATACATTTTGACATCATACGCAATCAAGTCTCCCGTGAGTTCAAGAGGGCCAATATCATGAGTGATACATTCAGTATTGTGTGTTAGTTTGAATAAAAAATGAACTGCATCTCCAGGATGAAAGGACCCATCAGGATTACTTCGAGGCTCCCCTTCATAATATACTGCAGGTAAAACATTAGGATTACTTACCAGAACTGAGCAAGGAATACTTTGAAAAGATCCATAGTTTATGTGATGTGCAAAAGTTGGTTTGAATTCTACTACCAATAAAGTTACAAGAACACAAAATACAATAAAAAAGAATAAACGAATCAACGTGTTAATTTTGTAAACTTTTTGAATACATCCAGAATAGAAGTTTTTTTATCTATATCATGATCATCATCAGTTTCATCATCAGTTTCATCATCAGTTTCATCATCAAATGTAAGAGAATCATCCAAGTCACTCTTCTCTTCAAAAGGTCCACTGTCATCTTCATCATCATCTAATTCAAACTCATCGTCGTTGGATCGTAATTTATCAACGAGAATAAGCAGTAAAAATTTAGAGTTTCTCTTCATAACAGATATGAAAACAAAGGCAACAGCAACACCTGCAACAATAGTGGCAATTGTCATATCGTCCTCATATGATGCAACAAGTGTAAGATGTTGATCTATGACAAAACTTGCTGAACCGTCAGGATGATAAATAATTTCAGGAGATGCAAAAGAGTCAGTATTCCATTGTACAAATTTATCATGTATCAATCCAGCATATTTTGGTTGAGATGCAGGAGATTTCAAGACAACAGTGTCTCCTTCAGAAAAAGGCAGAGTTTTAGCAGGACCAAATAAATCATTAACAGTCAAGACAAGTTTTGGCTCATATGTTGCATGTATTTTTACAATAGAACCATAGACATTCTTGTCATCAGTTGTAATTGAGAAAGGAGTCCCCACAGCAGTAGTGCCATCGACTGCAACTTTAACGAATTTCAAGTTCTTTGTGTCTGTTCGGACAATGTCTGGAAAATCAAAGATCATCTCACCACGCGGAGCAAGGAATGAAAAAGGAGTCGTATTGCCTGATTTTGATATAGTAAAATTACCAATATCAGCATCAAAAAAATCACCCCCATCATAGTGTACAACAATACTCACACCACCATCTCCATTAGTTGCAGTAATCTCAAACTGAACATCATCATTGACATGAACTATCTGCTCTATCTGTGCAGATGAAAATCCAATGTCACTTACATATACCAACAGATTAAATTCGCCTGTTTTTTCGGGTACAAGGTAAATTACCCCACCATCTTTAATCTGTGTTGGAATTTCAGTATCGATTGTTATTTTTGCAGTATCTGAAAGACCAGATATCAAAATAGGATAAGATGAATCAACATGCAACACATCAGGTAAATTAAGTTCAAGATCATCAAAAGGCTTTAAGACAGGATTGATTTGGTTCTCGTCAATTCCTGCAGAAGATGAATGAATGATGCTACCTGCCCCATTACATTTGTACAAATAAGAAGTATCCAATGCAACACACTGCCCAGTAGCATCAGGAATTATACGATGTACTGGAATACCATCAGCATTCAAGATAAACCCATATGCTGCAAAAACTTCAGCGGCATATGTAAAATCAGGGACATTAATTAAAACAGAATTAGATTCAGACAAAACATTGGACAAATATATCATGCCAGTATCTGAACCAATCCCAGACAATGAAATATTTAGATCTCCACCAGATGCAACACTGGCAGAAATAACAGCAGCAGTACGTCCAGCTGGCCACTTTAAGATATCATCCTCAAAGGTCAGACCAATAGATGTAGCAATCAAAGTCAAATCACGACCAAGTAAATTTGGATTCACCATTGACTGCTCTCCATTTTGAACTATGACTGCTGCTACGTCTTGTTCAAATCCAACTAATACAGGTAAAGGGACGAGTTTTACATCATAAGACTCAAAGCTTGACTTGCCAAAGTTTACTTCTCTAGTAGAAAGTTCAGCAGTAGATGAAACAATAGAGACCTCATATTGTCCAGTTGGAGCGCGGATTTTTGTCCACCCAACATTGCTCGGTAACCCATCTTCAGCAATAGTAATTAATGAATCATGGATTGCTCCGTTTGAAGTAACTGAAAGAGAATTAGAAGTATGGATTTGAGGAAATATCGCCCTAGAATATTCAGACTCGGAAACAAAAGAATCATCATCAGACATCACATCACTACCTGAGATGTATGCATTGTTTACATCAGTTACAGAGATAGTCAAATCAGCAATAGAATCATCCTGATATTGAATCATACTAGTAACAGAACCAGATGATACAGATGATTCGTTTTCTACAAAATACATTCCAGCAAACAAATAACCATTACCAGAATTTATTGTAGGTAACATTGATGTCAGTATTACATTTGAGACAGTTTTGCTCGCATTTACAATGTTGAGATTTTCAGAAGCCACCACATGTACAGAGATTGTAGAAGTCCCAAATCCATCAACACTTGCAGAAATTTCAGCAATTCCCGGATTCTTAGAATATAATGCAATCATTGCAAGTCCATCAGAATCAAAATACACATTTTCAGATAGATCCAGATTAGAAACAGCCCCACCAGGACGGACAGATATCACATCTGGATTTGAGGAGCGAATTGTGATTGGATGAGAACGTGTTGGGATAAAATGCTCATCATTTTCAGCCAAAGATATAACACCATATCCAAGGGAGTTAGGGGCAACAATCCATGGTGCAAACTCCAAGACAACTCTGACGTTTTGAGGAACAAGAGATATTGATTCAGTATCTGGAAGATAGCCTGTTGCACTTGTAGTGATTTCAGCATCACCTTCAAGTTCAATATCAAAAGACATCCCTGTCTGACCTGCACGAATCACATACGATTCTTTATGTTGTACTGAACCGATGGAAGACACAAGTATCTCTACATCTTCTGAAGCAATTGAGGGTAGATTAGATTCAAGAAGATAGACATATCCAGTTACCTTTGGAAACGTAGTGGAGTTAGAAGGTAAAATCAATTCCAATGAATTACGAGATGCAATGGGAAAGAAAACTTCGGATTTTGATTCAATATGTATATCGCCCATATGCGCATTAATCACAACAGGACCTTTGTCTTGCGGTGTAATCTTAAATGTTTCATGTCCAAAAGAATCAACATATACACTGGGGTCGACATTTGCAATTGCAGCATTAGAAGAAGAAAGCAAGACCAAACCAGCATCCTTTGAAATTATTGTACCAAAATAAGATTCACCGGCAAACATCACAGAAGGTATATCTAGTTTCAAAGGAGATTCCTCTACAGCATATGACGATGGAACCACCAACAACACTGCACAAAAGAACAAAAAAGATAACAGCATACAACCAAGACTTTTGTTTGCCACAAAGATTGGTTTCATGAAAAAAGAGTAGCGATTTGGCATATAACCCCCAAAAGTATCATTACCCAGAAGAGAGCGTTGCAGACAAGGAGATAATTTCATCCCAAAATACAAGTCCCATTGCTGCCAGTCCAGTAGAAACTGCAATTGGCAATGTTCTCCTAATTGTCGAGAAAACATTAAACGATACTGCTATTCCGGACACTATACCAAAAAATAGCATTGAAGGTTTTAGACCATCAGAAATAACAGAATCATCAACTATTTGTAAATTAAACATTCCAACCCCAACAAAAGAATCTGAAGGAAATATCGTAATCATCATAGCATAAGACATTACAATAAAAATAGGAGACAGTATCAACATGCAAGATGTGACAGTCATGCTAGCGCGAAACTTGTGCTTTGCAGTTATTGCCTTATCCATCATCGCAGTAAACTGTGTCAATGCACCAGAGTTCACACTTGATGAAACATAAATCGTATACAGTACAAAGAGCATCAATCGCAGCATAGATGATGGATGTTTTGAAGCAAATACAGAAGATGCGGCATCATGGCTGAGTGAAAAATTCATGTTAATCCTTACAAAGACTCTTCTAAATGATGCAGGAAAAGAATCATCATTTGCAAACCACCGGATTATCTCCAATATGTCTTGATGTAGTTCAGTTTTACGTTTTATTTTATCTAGGGAATCCACTATATGGTTCTCAATTTGTGAAATTTCCAAATCCTGTTTTCTAGTCAATATCCAATTTACAAAACATGTGACAGATACGCCAGTTGCAACTGCAACATAAAAATCCCAAACAAAAAAAGAAATTATTGCAGAAAAGATGCCAACAATAATAGTTACAGGATAAAAGGACAACAAATCACCTGCAAAAGCACGAACTGTTCCAACACTCAAAAAAAGAAACAGGGCAACAAATGGAAATGCATTTAGCATGATCAATAAAAGTTCAGCAGGAATTGATGGAAGTTTCAACATTATTACAATAACCAAAGGCCCCATACTTGCAACAGCAGATACCATCAGCAACAAAAGTTTGATTTGATTTTCTTTGGACTTTATCTGCTGATCAAAATTAGAATATGATTTTTCCACAGCACGGCTAATGGTATCATTAAGTGCAGCCACATCAGTACGTAACATCGAAGTATATCTTTTCAAAAAATCCTTCAAAGTAACAGAAGGGTGATGGTCCGCAATTAGCTGTATTGCCTCAAGATCAGTTTTACCAACTTTTGTAAAATATGCAAACAGTTCAGAGTCCTTTACAAGTCCTGGAAAAATTTTAGAATCTTTGATGTAAATCATTACCTGAGGTAACAACACATGGACATAGTTTAACGTGTCAACAAACTGCAGAAAAAAAGGCAGATCAGCCTCAGCCTCTACTTTGCGCGTATGAACTTCAGAACCAAAATACACAGAAGGCAAATATGGAAACAAAAAAGGACATAATCCTAACAAGGCAAAAAACACAAACCCAGTAAAAAGTGGAAGTATCAAAGACAATACAAAGAAACCCAAAGACAATACAAAGAAAATAGGGGCAATTTTATTTACTAAAAAATAGGCGTTTACTAACTTGCCAGTATAGGGAGATATTTTCTGAGTCTTTGAGATAAATGAATTTAAGAGATACCCATACAGAGGTATGGAAATAAGTTTTTTTGTAAATTTGGAATATGATGATGAATGCAATTCTTTTGGAGCAGGCTTGATTGAGACCACAAGAGGTTGTTTATGGGAGCGATGGCGCCATGTAAATTTTAGTCCGGTTCCAATTACAATACGAATTACAACTAACACTACAAGTAAAACAAACCATACCACACCACCATCAAAATACCCATGATTTATTGAATAGATAAAAAATAATGAAAACATTATCAGTAAAATAAAAATAAAAAAAGAGAGAGTGTTCAGAAGGAATTGCACCTACTGCACTTTAGTCTTCTCAAAGAATTCCAATTCTTGTCCGTCAGAAGTAGAATACTTGATTATCAAGCCAACTTCATCCCCGGACGTTGGAAGGCCAGGAGTCACTGCTGTACCAGCAGAGCACTTTGCAGACACGTCAGATACTTTGTAGCAGTTTTCTGAAGAACCAGATTCAACAAAAGTTCCATCAGAACCCAAGCTAAAAGAATCATTACTTCCGACACCAAATGCAGTAATGCCTTGATCAAACAGACCATCACCATAAAGGATGTAAACTGTGTTTACAGTGATAGAGTTGCCACCCGAGTTGATAAAGCTTCCATTATACCTATAGGAATTTCCTATTTCACTAACTGTGAATCCCATCTTTTGAATCTTGGTAGAATCAAAAAGACCAGTAACAAAGCCATCCGTATATTGATAGATGACTGTTGTTATAGACACAGCAGCAACAATCAGCATAACAGTTATTATCAGATTATTCATATTATCAGATAAAAAAATAGCATAAAAGGAGAATTAACAAGAATCAATTAATACTGAATTTCAAATAATTCTTTTTCAGAATCTTCTAGTCTCATATAATTTGTAAAACGTTATTGTTAGTGGTTATAGCATACAAGCTAATGTATTGTTGAATCTCAGAACTAGATCGTGTCCAAGCAGAATAACTTTTACTATCATCAGTACTACAAGATAGTGCCACCTTTTCACCTGCAGATATAATTATAGAGACACCACCACAATCAGCATCATTTAGATTATCATCTATAATTTCTGCAATTTCAACATCTATACTTCCATTATTTGACAATATTATGTTTAACATATCACCTTGTTGTTCAAAATGAATAATCTTAATTTTTTCCTGAATGGCAGAAGTGTTAAGGGCAGTCTGTTTTCTCATTTCATCAATCTGAGCTCCAAATCCATCCTGCATAGATGTTGCAGTAGTTCCACCTACAGAAATACCTGCAACCAATAACATTGCAATAGAAATTAGTTGCATAAATTACTGTACAAAATATCTATTAAAGAAAAAATGCAAATAACAAATTCACCTCATTTAAACATAATCTACCAGAATCCGTATCGATTGTGTTCATAAAGTTGATCAGAATCCGTATCGATTGTGTTCATAAAGTTGATCAGAATCCGTATCGATTGTGTTCATAAAGTTGATCAGAATCCGTATCGATTATGATTTAAAAATTACAATAGATTGGATTTGTAAGGACGAAGCAAGTCACGATTATAGTACCCCTCAAAAGATAATTTTACTTCAGAAGGAGTAAACTTTTTTTGCCCAACAAGCATTTTTAAAAAGTTCACTCTACCCTCCAAATCCACACGAATATCAGACACACCACGTAGTTTAGCACATTCTATTGCACGTCTGGATTTTATCAAAGTATCCAAATCACTGCCTTCAAAAGAATCATTTATCCTATCATATGTCACTATACGATCAAACCCAACATCACCATTTTCTTTTACAAAAGATTCAGAAAAACTGATAACTTTACGAGTATTATTTTGAAGAGAAATCATACCCATTCCTAAAAGAAATCCAATATCTAATAATTGAGCTTCAAGCACTCCCAGTTTAAAGAATCTAGACATAGCAGCTTCCTCATCAGTGGCATGAAAAGTTCCAATTGCAGGACATCCACTCTCAAACAAATGCAACATGCCTTCAATCTCACTTAATCGTACTTCACCCACACAAACAAAATCAGGAGTTAATCGCATAATCCTTACAAAAAGAGTCATGTATGTCACAGTGTGTGCTGGATCTGATTTCTTAGTTATAGTCGAAGTCACATCATCTTGGAACAAGCAAAACTCTGCATTATCCTCAACTGTGAAAATTCTATGATGAGGGTTTATGAAATTTGTAAGAGCGTTAGTAGTAGTAGTCTTTCCAGAATTTGGGGCGCCAAATATCACACCAGTACCACCA
>Ga0233439_10004407_pt1 | contig 13611 bp, 20 predicted proteins | sample SI_123_September_6_FD_182713 | JGI IMG/M metagenome (GOLD analysis project Ga0233439, IMG submission 182713) | Seawater microbial communities from Saanich Inlet, British Columbia, Canada - SI_123_September2016_100_MG | ecosystem: Environmental > Aquatic > Marine > Inlet | place: Canada: British... | reverse complement strand
CATCATTAGTGCTGCCTGTTTCTCCTAGTACCTTCTTTACTGATGTGAATTGGTATAGAACCATACTATATATAACCACACTATGGGATTTAAGTATTAGTTCTGTACCACATTAGGAACAGTCGTAAAACATTCATATCCTTACGTCTATTTAGTCCTCTTGGGCCATCTATGGAATGGTGACATGCGTTGCATAGGAAGGCAAATCTACCAGTATTCTTCTTAACTATAGGCCTAAGATACTTGTAATACTTTAGTCTATCCAGGAATTGTTTGTGTGTTTTTTCACCTTTCTTATACTCTAAATGATGGATAGTAAAACCACTCTGGGGTTTCCTCATCTTCTTTAGACATACTCCACACTCACTACCATATAGTTTACTTAGCTCAAAAATAATAGAATAAACTGGAGCTAAAGGTCTAGCTTGTCTAGTTCCTTTTCGCATTTTACCAGTTCATCCTGTTGTATTTTTAAGGCACTCTTCCACTCTGTCTCTGGAATTAAGTTCTGTTTGAAGGCCCTGTTAATCTTTTTAATGGCCTTGTTACATTCTGCTATTGACACCTTCCAGGTTGCTATGTTAATAACAATAGGTTCACAAGTATCACACGTAATATCCTCAAAGAGATGTTCTCTTCCACATGCAGAACATACTCTAGGTATTTCATATTCTTTAAAACAGCCAACATGAGGGCATCTCAAGTTGACACTATTATCTACCATATGCATAGTTAGTAAACCATGACATGTCTTTGTACCACCTGTTTTTCTTTCATAGATGTTTTCTACTATGTTAGTACATCTTGTTGGAAATGTTGGTAAGAGTTTATAAAATCTAAACTCTGTAAGTTGTTCTAGTTCTACCATTACAACTAGTAATAGGGTGTTGGCCCTATTAAAGCTGCCTATTAATCTTGTATGCAGGGTTTTAGTGGGAGTTCCACATTATCTGGTATTACACAGTCCATAGTTCTGCAGGCTATACATCTTGTTTGATGTATGTTGAACAGACATATCTCTGGACATGTAGCACATTTTCTAGGTATCATTTGGTCGTGTTCATCACGTTCAATGTACCCTACTCTTGCATATGTTCTGATGAGTCTACTGTCTTTTTGACATGGACAGTATTTGGCGTTGGTTGGTTGGTCTTTAAACTCTTCCTGGGTTATTTTCCAGCAGAGTCCTTCGTCATGGGTATTGTCTCCCATTACCTCTGTTTTGTGTTCACAGTGGCCCAGGTGGCATTTGATTTTGATGCCTTCTGATGAGTAGAGAGTATTCATACCATCTTCTCCTTTTGTTCTGGGCTAAAGTCTTGTGTGACTTCACCTATTAACTCATCTCTAAGAATGGTTGCTCCAAGCTCCATGTAGGCTTGTGTTAGACTTCCATCTACTCTGATGAGTAGTTCTCTAGTTTTGGCCACGTATTGTGGTGGGTGGTCAGAACATAGTTCTAGTATTCCTAATAACTGGTTTCTATAAAATTCCAGTTCAGCTATTTGTTCAGTTAGCTTTTCTGATGAATTGACTTTGTTTACATTAGTCATTGTAATCCCACCACCTGTCTTTGTCGGAGTTGGGCTGCCCAGATGTGTTTGCATTTGTTACCTGCTTCTTTGTGGTCGTAACATGTGCATGTTTCTCTGGTGAAATTTACTTCATATGGTTTCTCTTCACTTCCATGTACTACTGCTCTACCATATTGTAGTAGCACTACGTCACCATTCTCAATTAGTTTAAAGGCCTTGGTCATACGTTGTTGTGACTCGTTAGCTATGGTACTCATAGTATGTGTTTCCTCAATACGTTTACAGTTATAACATATCTGTCACCGTTATCTCTGTCTATGGTCATGGTATTACCACCACATCTATACTCACTTGATTCAATCTTTAGTTTATTAAAATCCACTAAAGCAATCTGGTTGAATATTTTTTCTGCAAATTGTTTTCTCATACCTACTATACCGTTAAACTGGTATATAGGTACATTCCCACAAATAATGGGGTTAATGTTTGTAGACATATCTTCCACTCCTTCCCCACATTGACTCACCTATCATTTTGTCAAACTCTCTGTCTGCTGTCTTTTGGTTCTTGTAGACTCCCATCTCTACCCATTTTTCTGTGACTTCAACATTATCTACTGTACCATCTTCATCTTCACACTCTGTAATGATGTCTAGTTTGAGTTTTTCCTTGTCGTCTACTTCACTCATTATTTTGAGTTGTTGGCCAGCGTTCTCTACACTTACTCCAGGGAATGAATTTAGTGCTGCTGTTTTCAAGTCCATTACCACTTTGACATCATCCTCATCAGCTTCATCTTTTTGAAGTAATTTGGCCCTGGCTGTACTCATTCTAATCATACCCTCTAGTTCTCTTGGAGTCATTGGAATTACCTTATCATTACCAGTTGTTGCTTGACACATTTGATTGTAAAAGTCCTTTAGCATTATCTTTGCTCCAGGAGTTAGTTTTGGGTTTAGTGTCTTACAGTAGTTGATGTACTGCATTAACTCTGCTTCACTGATTAATGGTTTAATCATGGCCTGTGTTGTTATTGGTTCTAGTCCAAGTATCTTGTTTGCTATCTCTTGTTCTTGCATAGCATTACTTTTCACTGAACAGGTGATAAAGTCGAATCTTGTTAGAAGATACATTGGGAAGTTGATGTTTTCAGGTATTCCATGACCATCATCCCATTGACCCCATTTAGGGTTGGCTGCACTGATAATACTCAAGTAACTATCCAAGTACAAATCAGTACCTGCTACGTTCTTGGTTACTACTTGGTTTTCCATGCTTGATAGTAATGACTTTTGGTCGTCTTGGTGCATCTTGTCTAATTCATCAAGTGCCAAATGTCCATCTGGTGATAACATTACTAATGGGCCACCTGCTGGTTCACTTGTACCACTATCCATTTTTACCATACCAATACCAAGTCCTGCAGCAGTAGAGTTGTTGGCCAGGATGAATTTACTCTTGGCTATTACTCTAGGTATCTGTTTGATTAATTCAGACTTTCCTTTTCCTGCATTACCTATTTCCAGGGCATGGATGTGAATCCTTCTTACCTCACTTCTACTACCCATAACAAAGGAATACATGATACCCTCTTTCTGTAATAGTTTACCTTCTATGTTAGGTGCAAAGGATTTGAGTAATCCTTTAAAGTTCTCTGGGTCTTTGATTAATTCTTTAATCTCTGCAGCTCTCTCTTTGGTAATACAGACATTTTCTACTTCTGCTATCTCATGCATGTATTTGTTAAAGATGAATTGTTTGTGTTCTTGCTGTTTACCATTCATTATTATGTCTGTAATGAAGTTACCAGCTACTCTAACACGTTTACCTATCCATGTGTTAAACACATCATCACCTACCACTTTAACCTCAAAGTCTATTGGTTTGTGGAAAGACTCTGCTGTTATTTCCTGTAGTTTGATTGTCTGTACATAGTCTGTTACTGCTGTACTCGCATTAAGATGCATTAGTGTTTTACAGGTTGGACACTTTGGAATAAATGACCTTAGTGTTGGCCCTGCAGATATGGTTGCTGTACCATCTTCACAGTTATTAGGACAGAATACAGTTCCTTCTTTGAGATAACCTCTCTTAGTTGAAACAGCCATGATTCTACCATCTACTACTATGGCCTCTTTCTCTATCTTTGGTGAGATTTCTCTCATTGTTACTGTTGGGTAAAACTCTATCTTAACAGTGAGTCTATTCCAGGCATTAGTGTCGTTTCTTCCATTCATGTTGTCTTTGACTATTTGTTGTTTTTTTAGTGTTGTGTCTGTGATGTTACGACACTTCCAGTTGGCCCAGTGACCACATAATGCTTTTCTTACACCTCTGCAGATGATTTCTTCTACCTTGTTTGGGAAAGCTTGTAGTATGTCAAATGAATCAGCATCTATGACGTATGTGTAGGTGTGTGAAGGTCTTAGTTTGTGTAGTGCTTCTGTCTGGTCTACCTGTAATCGTTCAGATACCCAGTCTACCCATGCAGACTCTGTTCTGTTTTCCATTATTGAGTCCTCTTGTAGACTTCATCATCTACACTTGTTTTCTTCTTTCCTAGTAGTTTCTGTAGGTTTCTTACCTCTACTATGTCCATTGACTTTAGTAATTTACTGAATGTCTTTACATCCATATGTAAGTCTGGAACGACAGTATCCTTTGTACCAAAACTATCTAGAGATACATATGGTTTGTTAGTGACTTTCTCTAACATTTGTTCTACTGCTACCTTTACTGTTTTACTTGCATCCATAGCTCTTGGCATCTTGTCTAGAAGATTATCTAGACATTTCCAATCGTCAGGAAAACTAAATGATTTAACTTTTGACATACTTACTATACGCTATCGGGATATTAAAACCCTACTATTCTTTTTATTAAATTAATAAATTATTTAATAAAAGATTTGACCTGCTTATGATTGAGTATCTACATCAATAATAAAAAAACCAAGTTGTTCTAGATAGAGTTTCTGTTCCCAGTCATGTTCTTCTGCTCTGTTAGTGTTATGTATTTGACCATTTAATCTATAACAAACACCAATCTCCAGGATGCATATGTCAACTATTGCACATGTATTATCCCCATTTTCCTTAGTGTAGGGTATTGTTTCTTCCATGATAACTGAATACTCTGGAAACTCTCTACCTATCTCTCTACACATTTGTTGTTGTTCTGGTCTGAACTGGTTATGTCTATTCTCTCGCATCTTGTGCTTTGCGAATGATGCAGACTTACTCATTCTTATGACACCTACAAGTACACCAAAGACCATTATGTTCTTGGCAATTACATACTGTTAAGAGTCTTGCTGTGTCTGGGTCTATCTCATCATCTCCACTAACATCACCATAATAATAACCATTAATGTAAATGGAATAGAGTTCACATCCACCCTCTTCTCTTATCTCAATCATCTAACAAGTCCTTGTTAATTAGTCCTGCAGTATCTTCTCTACCCATCTCATCAAACCTGGCTTTTCTAATCTTTTCAGTAATCTTCTCATATTGAGAGATACCTTCCTCATTGACAAAACACTTGTAATCACCACTAGGACTATTAGGTGACTTTACCAGTCTTACAGTTCTATTGTTCTTCATACCTTTACTAATCCAGTAGATGTACTTTACATAATGGCCCATAATGTGGCCACCAATAGGCTTTACTTTAGGCCCAAAACCATCTGGATTTGCTGTTACTTGGTTGGTAATTACTATACTCATGTCCAGTAGGATGGCTAGGTTTCTTAGGTATTTCATAATACCTTTAAGCTCTATTTGTCTTTCTCCAAGTTCACCTCTACCTTCAAAGGCTAGTCTTAGTAACCCTACTAGGCCATCTATTACTAGTAGTTTAACATCCCTTTCTATTAGTTCTGCACACATGGTCTGGAGTCCATGCTCCAGTTCTGACTCGTCACTGTACAGGTGATAGCCTAATTTCTCTTCATCATAGGTGACGTTTCGGGCTTTGCATATCTCTTCAAATCTCTCAATATTAAATGCACCTTCACAGTCAATAAACATAACACCATGACCTTTACCTAGGTATTCTGCTGCTGCTGTCATTGATAGTTGTGTCTTACCACTACCTTCATCACCATACACTTCATAGAGAGACTGGGTTTCAAATCCACCCTTAGACATCTCATCTAGTTCATCTACTTTTAATGGTACTCTGATTTGTCTAGCTCTTAGTGCTCTTAATGACTTCATATCTTTTACTTCAATTTCTAATCCAGACTCTGCTAACATTGTCTTCATAGTTCTAAGATGTTTTGCTGCAGTATCTGTAGATATACCTGACACTCTACTAAATTCTTTAGCACCTCTAATTACTACATCAAGTGGTGATTTAATTCCCACCTTTTCTAATTTTTGTACTGCTATAGGGCCTACTCCTTCTAGGTCTGACAGCTTGAACTCTTTCACTTTAACCCTCTTAGAAAGTCTTGGTATATTTCCAATTTCTTTTGTTCAATCTCTTGATGTTGTTTTATGTATTGTTGTGTTGATTCAACATCAGACTCATGCAAGGCACATATTAATTTAAAAACATCATGGCCTGCTTGTTCGTATTTTTTGTATTCTTCTAAATAATCCATACTATAATAGGGTAAACAAAATATAAAAGGGTGTTGATTTACTTTATTGGTTTACTTTCCAAGTAAAGTAATCGTGTAATAGACCACATGTACAGATGTGTTTATCTCTTGCAGTTGCTCCTTCTTCACAGAAACTTGCTGCAAGTATTGATAGTCTTTGGTATGCTTTGTTTGCTAATACCTCAAAACTACCAAACTCATCTGTTGAAAAATTGAGTTGTGAATCCTCTGATTTTTCTTTCTTTGGTGCTGCTGCTTTCTTTGGAGCACATTTACATGGGTTACTACCTGATGGAACTTTTGTACCATCATAGGGTTGTTTCCATGTAAATTCACCAGAACATTTTGTACATTCTTTGGTCATTCTGGAACTCCTGTACTTTTTAGCTCTTCATTCTCTTCTCTTAACTTTTTAATCTCTTCCACTAGTACCTTTATTTGATTGTCATACTCTTGGAATTGACTTAACACAGCTAGTGTTATACCAGCTTGTAAAGTAGAGAATGTTTGCTCTGCTTTTGTTACATCATACTTCATAGTAATACTACACAAGTATTACTTTTAAATCTACCTATGCTCTATAATATGGCATTATGCGTTCTATGCCACCAACTTTAACTTTTACATATCCTACTGGGTTGGCTGTTAATGCTGATGCTAATCCATTACTACCTATAGTTTGTTGGGTATCTGCAAAGTCAACTCTACCACCAGTGTTAAAGTCTAATTCATTACCAAACATATTAAGATGTGACTCATCAATTTCAATTATTCTATCATCTGCTACATAGAAATCATGGCTATCACTACTAGGTACGTGATATTGTATACCACCTACAGTAGTACCAAAAAATTGTCCAGATATAGCAGAACTAAAACTAAGTATATTTACATCAATAATATTATTATCATTCATATCTAAATTTTTAAACATTTCAATAGTTCCTGAATTTCCATCATTTAATTCTATATAATTTGTTGATGAACCACTATCATTAACACCTAATTTCATAGAACCACTTCCAAAACCAGTAGCAGTTTCTGTTTCACCTATAATATAAGCCATAGCTACCCCTGACTGTGATGCAGATTCAGCTAAAAATGAAATACTTCCAGCAGTTCCTGCTGCTGCACTTCTTGTATTATATAATTCAAATGATGGTGATGTTACATTTCTCTTTTGTAATGTAGAGTCTGTATGTGTCATTTTAATAGTGTTACCAGAACTCCAAATCCACCCATCATTAGCGTTAACATTAGATACCAAATCCCCACTGGAATCTAGATAAAATGCGACATCATTCACACTTGTTGAACTTGTTGTACCACCAACTATCTGTATTCTATCAACTCCAAGTATATCTGCATTTATTTCAACTTCATCTTCTGTAATTTTCATTACAGGGTTTCCTAAATCATCAACAAAAAACTGATGTGCTCCACTGGTTGCATCACCTACTACATAACTCATTACATTTGTTCCACTAATAATAGCATGTATTTGTGCTGTGTCAAAATATATTGCAGAATCATTCATCTTTAATGCTTCTGTTGCAATATGGTCACCAAGATTGTCTGCACCACCACTACCTGCACCACCTTCTACACCAATTACCACCCATGTATTACTACCAACTGCATCACCAATTAATATAGCAGCTTCATCGTCTAATATGACATAATCTGATGCACCAGGAGTTGAAATTCCAACACCATCTCGTAGTGTTACTGTAGTACCTTGTGCTTTAATGATTAATAATTGACCCTCATCATTTGCTCCATCTATTTGAGTAATTATTCCACCACCTGTAACATTAACATTACTTGTGTTTCCAGTAACATTACCAGTACCTGCAGTTTGGTCTTCCAAATCTATAGTGTTAGCTGTAACAGTTAATGTTTTTGGGAAGAATGACAAGTACCCTGATATTCTTCCACCACCAGTGTTAAATGGTGAACCTGTTGATGTAGATACACCTACTGATGAACTTCTAGCACCTATTGAATTTTCAGAAACACCACTAAAATCTGCTCTAGTTCTACCAGCTTGTTTCTTTCTATCACTGTTTAATTTTTTCAACAGGTCAATATTGGTTGGAGTTATCTTTGCTTTACCCATTATACAAACCTCTTTGCTCCAATTATTCTTCTCTTATATCCACCTGGGCCACCATCACCTTTACTATATGTATACTCTATATGTTTGGCTACTAACTCTACTTTGTTGGTGTCTTCATTAGCATTAGGGCTGGCCATATATACTATATCATCATCATCAAATAAAAAGTAATCGCCATACTCTACTGTAAAGTCACCCTCTGATATTATATCATATTGTTTCTTTTGGAATTGTGCTTTTTCCAACTCTGCTAAACAGTTATTCTTTAATTGATTGTAGGACTCTATCTCTGGTGACTGTATAAAGTCTGGTTGTTTATGTTGTGTTGTTGATTGTCCACTGTTTACTAATAACGGTTTACCAAACCTTAGAGCATCCAACTGAATAAGGAAATCTATATGATTATGTAGTTGACTATCGAAAAGGAAATCACCTGTACCCAACTCATTACCACTAGCTGCTCTATATCGACCCTCATTATTATAAGATTCTTCACACTGAATAACCATCCATGATACCTGATGCCATCTAAATTGTGACACATGTGATAATTCCTTTGGTGGTATGATAGAAGAGGTGACGAAATTAGATTCATACATTGGTAATCTACCTCTATACTGTACAAACCCACTTAACGGTAATGTGTAATCATCCCACATATCATTATGACTAACAGTGAACTCTTGTTTTACTACATTGTCATTTTTATCACCAAAATATACTGCCATCTTAAAGTTAGCTTTTTGTAATAGTTGGTCAGAACCACCTATTATCATATTAGAATAGAATGATAATTTTAATTTAAAATCAATACTACTTATTTGTCCTAGGTCTTCACTTAGTGTACCGTTATTATAACCAAATAGACCACCTCTTGAGAATGACATGTTTTGTGCATCTAGATATGGAACAATATTACCACCTGTTGTACCACCATACATACTACCAACTGCATCACCTGAATTAAATGAACTTCTTGGAAATGGAAATCTCATACTTAACCAACATCCAGCAGAATACCAATCAACAGAAGATTTTGTACTACCCACCCCACCTGTAACTTGTTTCCATACCCATCCAAGAGGATTTTGTATTGCTTTAATTATACCAGTCCATTCATCTTGCCATGCTGCTAATGGGGTATATCTATAATTTGCAGTAACCCCACTAAGTACATTTGCAGAGAAATCTACTGGAGCTGGTGAACCAGTTGTACGGTTTTGAATGGCACTTCTTGATTGTACAACTGTACTGGTATACATTGGATGGAAACAGTCTAAACCATTATGTTTTGCTGACATATCAGTATAAGAACCACCACCATCATAACGCCATACATTACCAGTGTCAAATACTGCTACCATGAAATCAGCTACAAGAGCATATTTGGTTTTCCATATTTCTTCTATACCATCATATTCTATAACTTGATTATCAAAACTTGCAAAGTCACCATTACCTGTACCTTTTACAAGAACCCTAAATCCATCATATAACGTAGTACCAGAATATTTCCACTCACTAGCAATATCACCAGAATTATATGCTATAACATCTACCCATGTTCTAAATGCATCATCACCAGTAATCACAATATTTGCATCAAACATACCTCTACCATATGTACTAGCTGCAGCAGTATTTTGTGGGTCAACTGCTCCATTATTCCATTCTGTTGCCTTACCATCTGTCCAAGGTGAATATTGAATTGCACCATAATAATCTTCTACTAATAATTCTTCCCAATATACTGTGTCACCACTTGTTGGTGGTGTATCACCTGTGGTTGTTTGTAATGCTCTATAACATTTATCTGGAGTACCCAAAGTATATTTTACTATAGCACCTATTGTATATGCAAATGTACTATCCCACTCTGCAAATAAAGAACCACTACCTGTGTTATCTTGCATTTCTAAATTATTTGATTGAAATCTAGAATATTCTGTAGGTAATGAACCTGCACCATTTGCACCCCAATTATTAATTATAGTTCCTTCAACTTCATCTAATCCACCATCAGTACCCTCTTCTAGATTTGCATCAGCACCATCACCATCTATTGTAACACTTGGTTTACTTCTTGTAGAGTTGCCACTGGAGAATATTTCAATATCAAAACTTGTTACATTACTTACATCACTCACGAATCTAATATCAAAGAAATCTAAAACACCACCACTTGCTTGTGGTGTAGCCATTCCATCTACCAACTCATTCATTCTGTCAAATATACTACTTTCATTTGTACCAAAGTCATTAGGGTACTTCATTGTGGATGGTAATTCGTTTACAGATATTTCATTAGTTACAAGATTAATTGTAGGTAATTCACTTGACTGTGCAGCGTTGTAATTATACTGGTCTATCATGTCAGCTAGTATCTCTTTTGGTGTTTTACTCCAATGTCTTCTAGAGTATTGTACTTGTTGTAACCATCTCTCTATACCAAGACACTGTAACTCTAACATTACACCTTCACCTTTAGATTTAATTGGTATTAATTTTATAATATCAAACACTCTGTTATACGTTCCACCATTACCATCATCTCCAACTATTCTAACTCTATCATTAAGGTCTATTATAGTTCCACTTGTGATATACTTGCCACCAGTTGCTTCTATTCTGATTGTCGCAGCATTAACTTTACCATCACCAGTATCTGTAAATAATCTAGGAAATGCATCATCTGATAAATCTGTACTTGACCAACTACTTGATTTATCATAGTGTGTTATTACAAAAGACCATGATGCACTAGAGTCTACCAGTTGTATTCGCCACCTGATTTTGCACCAATTTCACCATTGAATCTTAATACTAGAACAAATGAAAGTTTACCTTTAGTTTCACCATCTCTTCTAAAATCAACACTCTCTATCATATAGCCCTTAGTTGTACTTGGTGACATATTAAATGCACGAAAATCATTTAATCTTAAACCAAACCTTCCTTTGGGAAATGTACCATCAACTGTCTTTGGTTCTAACATCCATGTCTTTAATGTATGTGGTGTTGAATCATCACCTTCTGGGTCTGAAATTGTACCAGTTAATGTAAGTGTTACACCATTAACTCCAGTGTCCTGTAGTTTATCTATAGCTCCAGGCCTTTCATTTCTTGCTATACCATTGGTTATAACAAATGACGAGTTCATAATATTACCATCAGTGTTTATGACACCTTCGTTAAATTCTAATTTATCTGTTGCATATGTTTCAGAAACATTATCACGCCAAATAGCAGAGTCACCGTTGATAGCCATTATGGTGAAAGTCCTGCCATACTGTTTGAAGTTCCTAAATCATATGCTTGTAAATTCCTAAGACTTGAACCAGTACCTGCCTCACCTCTAAGATTTGGTTGTACTTGTGTTCTTACAACTAGGAATCCCTGGTTTATTTTTGCTTTCTTTTCTAGACTTGTAGCACTTGCCATTTCTTCTGCCACAACTCGTTTGAATCTTCTATCCAATATTCCACCAGGCCCAAGCATATTATCAATAATACCCTGCACTATACCAACTATTGTTGTTACAACAGCCAATGGTAGAAATGCTTTACCTGCTACTTTTGCTATTGACCCTATTGCTCCACCTGTTCCACCACCTAATCCTGCAAAACCAACTGCTTGTGATGCACCACTTAAACCACTTTGTAATCCACCTATTCCACCAGCAGACCTGGCTTCTTGTTCTTGTACTTTATTTTGTAATTTAGCAAACTCACTTTCTCTTTGGTATGGTGTTGCAGATTTTTTATCCTTTGCAGAAGATGGTGTTGCTGGGCCTTCCCTATTACCAAAGATTCCACCTCTATCATCTCTATCTTCTGATGGTGTAAATGCACTTCTACTTGATTGGTCACCACTACCTCTACCTTTACGTGGAGTTGCTTTTAATGAACGTAAATCATTTTCTGCTTGTGATATTTCATTGATTAATCCTCGTATCTCATCAAGGTCTTCTGTCTTAATCTCTATTGGAATTTTAAGAGAGTCTTCACCGTTAGCACTCATATCTTCTCAAGCTCCATAAAGTTTCTAGTTTCTCTTATTACTCTAGCTTTCAACATTGGTTCTCTCTCATCTTTTATTCTTTGTACTATACCTTTATGTTTTGTAGAACCTGGATGATTTACTTTACTTGCAAAGATACCAGCACCTGTTACAAAGCCACCACTTGGGCCAGTCCAGTGTAATACATTTGCACCACCGTTGTCTTTTCCTTTTGGTTCTATAGTATGAGGGTCTGTACCAAATTCTAAATAGAAATGTAATGGTTCGTTGTTGTCACCACGTAAATCCCAAACTAGATTGGTTTTCATCCATCCACTTTTTTCAATGGATAGTGCTCTTGCTGCTCTAGCGTTAATTGATTGAGTCATATTTGTTTGTGCAGGCAATAGAATTTCTTCTACAGCCCATGTAGAAATATTTTGGTCTATGAATACTTCTGCTCTTCTAACAGCAGATTCTAATCTTTGTTGAGTTACATCTAAAGACAATTAACATTCCTCATCAAGAACTCTCTGGTTCATCTGGGCAAACAATAGTAATGTCAACTTTAACTCCACCTTCTACAGACTTTGAAATATCGACTACTGATAATTTACAGTTGTTAAAACTCAATGTTGTATTTGTGGAAGCTCCATCCACATCTGTGAATTTTACAGTCCATACCTTTAATGGTACTTCACCTGTTGTAGAACTTGCTCCTGCTAAATCCTCTAATCCAAATGTTGTAGCTGTCCATGAATCTCTTGAAAATATAAGTGAACCTGAAATACTGTTATCTGGAGCACCTGTGAAAGTCTTTACTCCACCTGATGTAGTTGGTTCTCTAAATACTGGATGTGATATTAACACTCTAGCGTTTTGTAATAATTTCCATTCTTCTGTACCTGCTGTAATAGCACCTGAAATATCATTAGCACCTACATAGACCTGGAATTTCTTTGCATTTACTTCTTCGCCAACAATTCCTAAATCTGTCATACTATATAAAGTGCATTTGAGATATTTAAAGAATTAGAGAGGAAATCAATGAGGGTACGAATCCAAGAATCAAAAACCCTGCCAAGCCTTCCTGTTGAGCTAGATATTCTTAGCGTGTATTAGTTATAGCTTGGGTCTATCCTCTCTATAAACAATATTACACATGCAATACTATTAAGTCTACCTAACCGTAAAACCCCTCATTTCACTCCATTTTATATATAGTATTCACGTATAGATAGCATGAAACAAACAATAGACCAAATAGAAGAAACATCATATTCTTTGGAGTTAGATTTTATTGAGCTCCAAATAATTAGAAATCTATTATTAGAAAGACATATAGATTTTG
>Ga0233439_10004405_pt1 | contig 13618 bp, 9 predicted proteins | sample SI_123_September_6_FD_182713 | JGI IMG/M metagenome (GOLD analysis project Ga0233439, IMG submission 182713) | Seawater microbial communities from Saanich Inlet, British Columbia, Canada - SI_123_September2016_100_MG | ecosystem: Environmental > Aquatic > Marine > Inlet | place: Canada: British... | reverse complement strand
TGAGTACATCCGCCTTGCTCGCGCAAAGGGTGTCGGATGGAACTTGGTTATCTATAAGCATGCGCTTCGTAACGCTTTGATCGCACCGGTAACTTCGGCTCTTTTGGTGTTCTCGGGTTGGTTGAACGGTGCGTTGGTTGTCGAGATTGTGTTCTCGTGGCCTGGCATTGGTTACGACGCTTTGTACCGTGCGGTGAACGACAACGACTTCCCGTTGTTGCTCGGAACCGTGTTCATATTCATTCTGATCTACTTGGTGTTTGCGACTCTCGCTGATATTGCTTACACACTTATCGACCCCCGAGTACGTCTCGGCAACTCTGCGGACTAGCGAGGAGTACTCATGGCAACGTCTGAAACACAGGGCGAGGTTCAGCACGTCGATTCGTCGACGCTGGATGCTCCGCTCAATCCGGTAATCGTTAATAGGTCCATTGTCGGCAAGGTCTGGTACGTATTTCGCAAATACCCGGTTTTACCGATGTTTGTGCTGATCCTTCTTGTGCTTGCAGCCGTCATCGGTCCGACAATTGCTCCTTACGATCGGGATATTGGGCCGATCGGTGACCGCCACTTAGGTATGTTTAAGACTTCTGAACTGCCGCCTGAAAAGCGTGACGCTCCGAAGTACAGTGCTTGGCCAGATGGCTTCCACCTATTCGGATCCGACCATATTGGTCGAGACGTGTTTACCCGTGTTCTTCACGGTGCTCGTGTGTCGATGCAGGTGGTATTGGTTTCATTGGTACTAGGCATGTTCATCGGTGTGGCACTCGGTATGATTTCCGGCTACTACGGTGGCATGGTCGACGAGGTGATTACGAGGTTTGTTGATATTTGGTATGCGATGCCATTCCTGATGGTCGCACTAATTGTGGTGCTGATTTTCGGACGTGGTTTAACGGTGCTCCTGTTTGTGTTAGCTCTTGTAGCTTGGGCAGGTTTCGTGAGGGTTATTCGCGCACAGGTGTTGGTGCTTAAAGAGATGGATTATGTGGCGGCGGCCCGTGTAAACGGTGCTTCCGACTTCCGAATCCTCTTCAAGCACTTGTTACCGGGAATTCTCAACACTGCCATTGTTGTTGGGACGCTGAATACTTCAGGGCTGATCCTTTCAGAGTCGGTACTCAGTTTCGTTGGTGCTGGTATTCAGCCGCCAACACCAGCATGGGGTGTTATGACGAACGAAGGTCGGGACTATCTCTCGATCGCTGCTCACCAGGTGTTAGTGCCTTCTGCGGCCATCTTTATGGTTGTGATTTCATTAAACTTCTTGGGTGACTGGCTACGGGACCGTTTGGACCCACGGTTGCGACAGATCGACTAGGTTTCCCTAGTAAAAATCGAATTTAAAAACGCCCTCGGCATAATAGCTGAGGGCGTTTTTTTCTTGGTTTTCGATGACGATCTGTCGAGAGGGGCGGGTGTCTCTTTGTAGTGGGGAGAGTAGGTCTCGTACGATTACGCGGAGCAGGCTTACCCGTGGCTTTCGTTACTTGCATTTCGTTCGGAGCGCTAAATCACGATGGGCAAGGACTTTGTGGCAATTCGGAGAGCCCTACCGTCTACCAATGTCTGTGTCTCTGGTCAATTCTAGTCTGCTTAGTGCTGTATCGCCGATTTAGAGCTTTCCTTGGGTGCCAATGAAGAGATGCGAGACGCCACTTTTACCATCAGGCAGACTCTAGCGCTGCCGTCATGATGCTCGGCAAGCAGTCGGAGTCTCCGTCCAGTCATGTGTCGACTGAGTTATCCACATCTCTCAGACGCGACAAGACCGCTCATTATGAGCGGTCTTGTAAACAGATTTATTGAATCTGATTTGTACTACTCAGCGACCACACAGACAGCACCGGTAGCGGTGTCACCAGAGAATAAAGATTTGTAAGTAAAGCAGCCTTCAACTGTAAACGTGTATTCGAAACTAGGATCTTCCTTGTCGAACGGTCCTTTGTTAAAAGCGCCAGAATCCCATTCTTCAGCCTGGCCGGGGTCGGATGTTGAGCTACTTGCTGATCGTCGGTCGTGCCCCCATTTAACCGTTGAACCGACAACAATTTTGATGATGGCGGGGTCGAACACAACGCCTTCGGCACCTCGCGAGGGGATGTCGACTTCGATCACGCCTGTTAGAGCCGGGCCTTCGGGAACTTCTACATCGAATGCAGCACCCTGGGCAAGTTCGCTAGAGCCAACACCCTCGGCGACGATACCTGCTTCAGCTTCAGCGGTGGCCTTGGCTGCTCTTTCCTCGTTAGCCTTTCCAGCTGTACTGTCATCTGAAATCTGAACCTGAATCGTTGCATCAGGGTCACCACCGCTATCAATCACCGCTTGGCGAGTCGCTTGGGCATTGTCAAGCTTGTTCTGCGCCTTCGTAGTCTCAACGATTTGTACCGTTGTTGGCCTGCTCGAACAAGCAGCCAAAATGGTGGTAAGAACGAGTGCCCCCGCAAGAACCAGAATCACACGAGCCCGTATCGACATTAAAGTCCCCCGAAAACGAAGCGTTTATTTCACGTAGGATAAGAGTTTTATCAGTTCAATATCTGCTGAAAGAATCTTAAGATCATTGAATCATTAAGTTCAATGTTGCGGAAGGATAACATGCAGTATCCGGTAGACGGGTGAAGGATGCTTCGGTTCCGGGCATTTACTACGTATTAAATAGCTGTCAAAGGCGGTCTATCGAACTTTTCGACGAAGTCTCAGAACAATCAAACCCGAAATAACAGAGATGCCTGCGGCGATGAAGTAAGCGAATTGATATGCCTCGGCAAACGTAGCGCTCTGTGACTCTTGTCGCCAATTCAATAGTGATGTCATAAGAGCGATAGACATCACGGTGCCGATCGTTTGAGAAACGGTAAGTGCTGCCGATGTAGAACCTGCGTACTCGCTTGGCGTTCCTCGCAAAGTTAGTGCGTAAACGGCGGCTTGGTGCATTCCAAAGCCGAATCCAAGTACAGCTGTCGAAATCACGACTCTGCTCATCTCCGGATTTTCGCCTGCCGTACCAACAAACACTAACCCAGTGGCAGTCAAGATAGTTCCAATGAAAGTGATTGGTCGATCTCCGACACGATCGGCGAGCCACCCAGCGATTCCCGATCCAAGGAAATTCATACCTGCCATCAGAGCCAGTAGTGCGCCGAGAGTAAATCCGCTTCTTCCCATCACATCGGCGACATAAAACGGAAATAGGAACCACATTACGAACGAGGCGACCGTGAGGAGCAGATTCGAAAGCGTTCCGGATTTGAACCCTGAGAACGCTGTCAGGCCAGCAGGGAATATCGTGAAACGTCCGCTTTTTTTGCCTTTTGCAAATACCAATCCCAGAACAAATGTGAGAGCGAACAGTACCAGTGGTAGCGGAGTCAGCCAGCCTTCAACTCGGGCGAACGACATGGCGAGCACGAATGCAAAAAGTGTTGCGAATACCGTTAGCGATCCCGGTAGATCGAACCGGTGATTTGTACGATCTTGAACCGACTTCGCTAAATTTCCGTTTAGAGCGACTAGCGAAGCTAACAGCAGTGCAATCCCGATGGGAATACGTGCCCAGAAAATTGCAGGCCATCCGATTTCCTGCCCCAATAAACCACCACCGAGCGTTCCTACGAAGGTGCCGAGTCCCATTGCCGCGAGCGTTACGCCTAGGGCAGCGCCACGTCGGCTGGATCCAAATGCTCTCGCAACCAGCGCAGGGGCGAGTGTGAACAAGATAGCGACGCCGATTCCCTGAGGGATGCGCAGGGCGGCGATGGGTGAAAGAGAGTCCTGTAACGAGATTAGTCCCACCGCGGTTGTGTACAGCACGATACCCGCAATTAACGGCCACTTGATACCGAATCTGTCGGCGACACCTCCGGCGACAAAGCCGGTTCCGCTTCGAGCACCGTGATACATGATGATTATCAGCTGGACGCTAATTATCGTTTCGCCAAGATCAGATCGAAATCTCGGCAGATTTACGTTGATCGAGAAGTCGAGTGCGCCAAGAAACAGAGCACCGCTACCTATAAATATCGCTAGAATCTGGGCTAATCGAGTGACGTGCTGGCTCGGCTGGTTCTGCGGACTTTGTGAAGTCGTTGTGGCGGCAGTATTTGCGATGGCTAGTGACCGCCGCCGAATGCTGGTGGCGAAGCCGTTATTTCCACAGTAATGCTCGCAATACTTGTGGTATTCGTCCTATCTTGAGCGTCCATGAGAATGGTCATAATTCCTATGTACTTCTATCGTGAACCTTGTGTAGTAATTATCGCATTTATTCAGCCCGAACCCTCGTATTTCTACATTGGATTTTCGAGATGTATGCCGAGATGAATGAATGTATCGGTGTATTCGACTAGGTTGTATATTCTTCCTGAACTCATCATCGGTGCTTGTTGTTGACACTATGTCGCCAGCAGCACGACCACAAGTTGAAAGCAGAGAAATATAAATGGGACACAGCGTCATCTATTACGGCGAGCACGATGGTGCACGAACCGTCAGGGCACTTGAGCTTGCGCCGGATGATCTTAACTGGGGAGTCGTTAGTCCTGAAATGCCAGAATCTGAACGAGCTGAGGCTCTGGCTGACGCGGTTGCTGTGATTACCAATGGGCTGTCGATAACTACAGATATGTTATCGAAGATGCCGAAAATGAAATTGCTTCAGGTAATGAGCGCGGGATTCGACAGTCTTGATGTTCCCTCTATTCGTGAGATGGGCATAGAGGTTTGTAACAACTCGCCGGCAATTGCTCGCTCGGTTGCCGAGCACACTATTGGCATGATGATGATGGTTTACAAGCGACTTCCACAAGGCGTTGATGGTGTGAAGGCTGGAACGTGGCAGAAGCCGGCGAAATCGGGGGAGTTTGGCAAGGTTTACGAAGTATCAGGTCGGACGGTCGGAATTATTGGACTTGGCAACATCGGAACTTGGGTCGCCAAGATGCTCAAAGGATTCGAAACGACAACCCTCTACACTGACGTACGAGAATTTTCGACCGAAAAAGAACTTGAACTGAATGTGACTCGTGTTTCGATGGATGAACTTCTTGATCGATCGGATATCGTCACTGTTCACGTTCCTCTTTCGTCATCGACTACTGGTCTGATGGGGCGACGGGAGTTCGCCGCAATGAAATCGGACGCAATATTTATCAACACTTGCCGTGGCCCAGTACAAAACGAAGCCGATTTGGTAGATGCGTTGAACGCGGGCGAAATCATGGGTGCTGGATTAGACGTGACTGAAGTCGAGCCGACCCCGCTCGATAGTCCGTTGATGGATATGGACAACGTGGTGCTGACTCCTCATCTCGCCGGTTCTTCTCAGGAGAGAGTCGATCGGGCGCTGGAGTTTTCATTCGAGAACGCTCGTCGTGCGTTGAACGGTCAAGAGCTACAAAATCCGGTGCAAGTGCTTGATTAGTACTTCACCAGAGAACGATTCAACTGCATTCGAGATGCCGTCTGGATTGTTGATCGATCTCGACGGCACGGTGCTGCCAGAGAATAATCGACCAACTAAGCGGGTTATCGACGCTATTGGCGAGGCATCACGATTGATTCCTGTGGCCGTTGCTTCTGGTCGAGTTCAGGACGATGTTTGTCATTTCGCCAGATTATTCGGTCTAACTGGCCCTCAGATATCTGACAACGGAGCGACATTAATCGACCCTGTCACCGGGCGAGCATTGAAACGACACATTCTTGATCGTGAAACTGCGGAATTGGTTGTATCTGACTTGAAGAAATCGTCGGATAGAGTTTTGGCGTGTGATGCAGGGCGCTTTGTAGATGATCCTGACCATATCGAAGATTGGAAGATCACTATCGTCATGGCGAAGTTCGATTCCGAAGTCGAAGCGCGAGGGTGGATCGATGGATTTCCTGCCGACAAAGTGAGTTCCTATGCAACCGTAGATAATATTGGTCATTGGTATGTGGATTGCACACCGTTAGGAGTGGACAAAGCTACTGGTGCTCGGAACTTCGCCAACGAAGTAGGAGTCGATGCATCTAAGCTCATGGTAATTGGAGACGGTTGGAACGATTTGCCAATGTTCGACGTCGCCGCCACTCGAATAGCGATGCAAGGCGCACCACAGGAGATGCTAGACAGGGCGACGGAAGTTGTTCCGGGCATCGCACATGACGGTGCGGTGTTAGCTATCGAAAAGTACGTGCTAAACCGAAGTTAATAGTTTCGGTTTCGGCTACTTGAGCTCAAGATCATCGTCTGATTGAAGAGCTATTTCGTCTAGCTCATCGATCTCGTCAAGAATTTCGTCGTCATCTACAAACTCAGGGCTCTTGTCGACATCCCCTGATTGGCGTAAAGCTCGAACACCAGCGGTGAGTCCGACCTGCCACGCCTTAGTTTCGCGTCGGAGTGCGGTTCGGTATCGGTTGCCGTACTCTCCGATTTTTCGGAACTTTTTCTGGCGGCGTCGTACGAGGGTTTTAGTGTTTTTGCCCGTTAACGCCGACATCTCACGCATCAGCGATCTCTTCAGGAGGCGAGCTGCCTCGTCTGGAGATCCATGGGCGCCGAGCTCTGGTTCAGGGACGATCTCGTCGATGATCTCCATCTCTATACAGTCGATTGATGTCATTTTCAAAGCGCTAGCGATATCCGATGCTTTGTTCGGGTCGCTCATTTCCGACTGTGCACCACGTTCAGGATCTATTGGGGTGTAGATGGCGTTTTCTAGCATCAACACACGATCTGTTAGACCGAATGCAAGGGCAGCTTCTGAGCCGCCTTCGCCTATTAGAATCGAAAGAGTTGGAGTTTTCACTCGACCCATTTGGTCGATCATTCTGGCGATAGCACTGGCGAGGCCACGCTGCTCCATGTCGATACCGAGCTTTGGACCCGGCGAATCGACGATCGTAACAACGGGAATCTTGAACGTTTCAGCAAGAATTACTCCACGTCGCGCTTTGCGGAAACCGCCAGGGGTGATATCTCCGGATCGACGTGCAGCTTTTTTGTCGTCACCCACTTGCATGATCGTCGATTTTTGCTGCGCGATTACCATCACGCTTTGTCCGCCCAATCGGGCAAGACCAATAATTACGGAATCATCGTCAGTGTATACCCGGTCGCCGTGAAGTTCGAAGAAATTGGCAAATACATTGTCGATGTAGAACCGAGCTCGCGGCCTATCAGCTCGGCGCGCAAGCTTGACCATCTCCCATGCTTCACGAGGGCGAACCGCTACTGTTTCAGGAACCAGACGACGTGATGATGTCAGCCTGAATTCAGGCGAAATGAGATCGAGGACAGAGGCTAGTTCGTGCTTCAGTCGGTCACGTTCGATGATCGCATCGACGTGCCCGCGCTCTAAGTACGCTTCTGCGGTGTGTTCGGTGTCGGCACGTTTTCCTTCGATTTCACGAAGATCACCGAGCGGCGAAAACCCAATGTGAGATCCGGGCTCGGCAAAAATGATGTCGGCCATAGATGCAAAACTGCCCAGTACTTGGCCTGTTGCCGGGTTGCTAAGCGAAACGATGAACGCCTGGCCTTTGTCTCGAAGCGCTCTGGCGGCGAGGGTAGTTTTTGCCATCTGCATTAGCGATAGCACTCCCTCTTGAATCCGTGCGCCACCAGATGTGACCATTGCTACACATGGCATCTTTTTTCGTGCTGCGAGTTCGAGTGCGAGAGTGACTTTTTCACCTACGACAACACCCATAGATCCGCCCAAAAAGCTGGAATCAAGCACGATAATGACTACTGGAGTGCCACCGATAGAGCATGTGCCGGTTACGGCGGCTTCGGATAATCCGGTGCGGGTTTGATCTTGGAGCAGGCGGACTCGGTATGAAATTCGCGGTGAGAACTGGAGTGGATCGAGCGACTGAATCCACTTACTCGTCTCTTTAAAGCTGCCTTCATCCGCTATAGCGGCGATTCGCCGTCGAGCTGTGATCGTGTAGTGGTAACCGCAAGTTGGACAGATTCTGAACCGGCGGTACTTGGTAGATTCGGAGATATTAGCTCCGCACGATAGGCAAGCTTTGCGGGGCTGGTCGAGATCGATAGAGTCGAGTTCTTCCGACAGCTTCACTATGGCATCTTTGTCCAGCGGCTGATTATCTTCTGGCGGAAATAGTGGAGTGACGTTATCGGGCACGGCTGCGAGTGTAGCTCCTGACTCGGTGTGACTCGCTATGTTGCGAGTAGTCCGTACTCATTCTATGCGAACGAACGTTACGTATACTGAGGTTCCCAACCTGCTAGCGGTTGCTGGTGGGGCGAACCCATGGCGCTAGTGGTTCAGTAAAGCGCCCTAAAGAACCGGTCGTGGTTTGCCTGGTTCTCCAGCTCCGACTACGCCTTCGTCTTCTAGCTCGTCCATTAGGCGTGCTGCCCGCGGATATCCGATGCGAAGTCGACGTTGTAGCAGTGAGACCGATAGTGTCTGCTGCGACTGAGCGAGCATGGCTGCCTGATCAAACAGTGAGTCGCCATTCGTGGCGCTTGATGCCGTTTCGCTGTTGTCTGCTCCCGCGTCGTCGAAGCTCACTGTCAGCTCCGGCAAGGCCGGTCCGCCCATGCTCTGCCACGACGACACGACGCCCTCGATTTCTTGATCGTTCAAGAACGCGCCTTGAACACGAGACGGCTTAGGCTTGTCGATTGGCATATAAAGCATATCGCCACGACCGAGCAGCTTTTCGGCGCCAGTTGAATCTAGAATCGTTCGTGAGTCGATTTGCGACATCACTGCAAATGAAATTCGGCTAGGGAAGTTGGCTTTGATCAATCCGGTGACAACATCGACTGATGGACGTTGTGTTGCGACAACCAGGTGCACACCCGTTGCTCGCCCTAGCTGTGCCAGTCGTACAAGCAGGCGTTCTACATCGCCAGCCGCTGTCAGCATTAGGTCGGCGAGCTCGTCGACTAGAATGACCAGATAGGGCATCTTTTCGTCCATTTTATCGTTGTACGAGGCGATGTTTTTTACAGACGCTTGTTCGAGTTGGCGGAACCGCCCCATCATTTCGTCGACTAGCGATCGTAGAACGATTACGGCTCTATCGGCTTCAACGATGACTGGGTGATAGAGATGTGGGATGCCTTGATATGGAGTTAACTCGACTCGCTTGGGGTCGATCATTATTAGCCGCAGTTCGAGCGGCGTTTTTGTCATGATTAGCCCGGTGATGATGGCGTTCATGCACACGCTTTTGCCAGATCCGGTTGATCCGGCAACCAAGGTGTGTGGCATTCGGGAAAGATCGGCCATTACTGGTTCGCCACCGCTACCGAGACCAAGCGGAACGGGCAGTGCTGCAGATTTCGAGAACGTATCCCATTCAGGCGAGTCCATCACCGAGCGTAATGTCACTTGAGTTGGGTTGGAGTTAGGCACTTCGATTCCAACCACTGATTCGCCGGGAACAGGAGCTTCGAATCGAAGACTGGGTGATGCGAGTGCGAGTGCGATATCTTTTTCTCGGTTGAGGATGGTGTCGACTCTAACGCGCTGACCGCCCGTATTTTCTTCTGAACGACCCTTCCAGCCGGGGCTGAGTCCGTACATAGTTACGGTCGGGCCTTGGCGAACTTGATCGACGCTAACGTCGATACCGAACTGGCCGAGCGATTCCTCGACGGCTCGACTTGTTCTGTCGATTTCATCTTGAGTAATTCCGCCGGGCTTTGCGATCGCCAGCATGTCGCGATCCGGCAGGTGCCACGGATATCGCTGGGCGGCAGAATAATCGGGCGGCGGGACAGCGATGTCTTCGGCGGCTTCGACTTCAGTGGGCGTCGGGTAGGCAACGGTTACTGGAGTTGCAGGATCCTGTGGGAGTCGGTCGACGAACTTGGCAAGCTCGGATTCCGGAACGGGTTCGTTCGTAGCTTTGGTAGTGCTTTCAGTATTCGAGGTTGTCGGTAAGGTAGCGGGCGTAGTGCCTACGGTAGATGTTTCGATTGCATTTTGAATTGCCGCGAGTGCGATAGCCTCCTTCTCGGCATCGATCTTCGCGTGAGCCACCTGATCCGCTTCGTGTTCGGCAAGATCAATTTTTTGTAGCCTCTTAGCCTCTGCACGGTCAGATAGCCAATTTTCGAGTTTGAAAGATAGTGTGCGTAATCCGCCAACCACCATTGCGTAGACGGTAACGATTGCACCACCGAATACTGAGCCTGTTCGTTTTGCCCAACTTGGAGAGCCGATTACCAAGGCGATCAGTAGCAGTGCGATCACTCTCACCCAGGCAATAGCGTATTCGGAAATACCAACATCGAAACGATCCCATTCCTGCGGAAGTCGGGATATCGCCATTCCAACGTCGCCGCCATAGGTCTCACCACTAAATGCCGTGAGTGGGGCATAAAAAATACCGAGTCCGCCCGATATTGCCGCCGTTAGCGACAACGCCGAGACTACCCATCTCCATCGTGCGAACAAAACAACTCGTTTGAACACGATAAGAAACAAGATGGCTACTAGCCACAGACCGAGCGGAATCCCTGACCATCCGACTAATTTGCCGGTGTCATCTTGAAAGAAGAAGTAACCGATCGCAGCCACCGCGGCAATTGCGACGGCGAACCAGAACTGCGCAGGCGCCGCAACCAAAAGCCGGCCAACGACCTTCGCAGTCGAGCCGATGAATCGGCCGAATTTGACGAAGAAGTTTGAGCCGGTCTTTTTAGTTGTGGATTTAGACGTCAATTGAGGATGTGATGATCAGCGGGCGGCGTTTTGTGCGCCGACCCAGAAAGCTTCCAACAGTGGTGCGTACTACATCTTCGAGATGTCCGTACTCTATCGGCTTCTTCAACTGTTTTTCGAGAACTAGAGTCAGCGCATCTTCAGTCTCGCGTAATAGACCGTCGGCGTCCTCAGTATGAACGAAACCGGCTGAGACGATTTTCGGCGTGCCCACGAGTGAGCCATCAACAGTGTCACGTGAGAATGCCACGCTGACGACACCGTTGTGCTGAAGCGATCGGCGCTCTACAACGACGTTGCCAGATTCGTCCCACATACCGAGTCCGTGTACGAATATGTGCCCCGCTTCGATTCGATCGACTACTTCCCCTGCCTTGGCATCGATCTCAAGGATGTCGCCATCGGTGAGCAGGAATGCGTTTTCGGGGGAGACTCCCGTTGAGATTGCGAGGTCGACATGCGCCTTCAGCATTCGATACTCACCGTGAACAGGTACGAAGTACTTGGGGCGTGTTGCATTGAGCAGCATCCTAAGTTCTTCTTTGCGGGCGTGACCAGGTACGTGTGTACGTGTTTCGTGATTCGTAATCACCTTAGCACCGAGTCGAACGAGTTCGTTGATCGACTCATTCACTGGAACTTCGTTGCCCGGAATAGTGCTTGCCGACATGATGATCGTGTCACCGTCTTGAATACGGATATCTCGATGATCGTTTCGCGACATACGAACGAGACCGGACTGTGGCTCGCCCTGGCTTCCAGTTGTGAGAATCAGAACTTTGTCGCCGGGAAGGCTGTTCGCTTCAGCAGCTGAGATAATGAGATCGCCGGGGATGTCCAAGTGACCAAGTTCTCGACCTGTCTTGGTGTTGTTAATCATGCTGCGCCCAAGAACACAAAGCTTTCGACCGTGTTTGACACAGGCGTCGGCTACGATCTGTATACGTGCGATCTGAGAAGCGAAACTCGAAATAATGATTCGATTTTCAGCGTCACCGATAAGACCTGGAAGATTCTCGACTACTTCACGATCGGAAGGCGAGTACCCTTCTTCTCCGGCGTAAGTAGAGTCTGCCATGAGCAGCAATGCGCCGTCTTGGCATATGTCGGCGAGTACGCCGAGGTCGGATGGAGGTCCGATTACTGGTGCATTGTCGAGCTTGAAATCACCAGTGTGAATTACAACTCCAGCCGGGGTGTTTATAGCGATACCAGTTGAGTCGGGTATTGAGTGGCAGACCGCGAACCATTCGACTTCGAGTTCACCGATTTGGTGCTGTTCGCCGGGGCGAATCACCTTAAGTTCGGCTTCATCACGCATGCGAGCTTGTCGCAACTTGTCGCGGAGCAACGCTTCTGCCATTGCTGGTGCGTAGACAGGCACGTTCACACGTTTGAGGAAATGTGGAACGGCTCCGATGTGATCTTCGTGACCATGCGTGATTAGCAGGGCTCGTACACGATCGGCGTTTTCTTCCAGATAGTCCATATCGGGAATAACGACGTCGATGCCGGGCATGTTCCACTCAGGGAATAGCACACCTGCGTCGATCACGACAATATCGTCGACAGTCTCTAGGACCATCATGTTTTTGCCGATTTCACCCAAACCCCCAAGCGGTAATACGCGAATCCATGGCGAGTTATTGTTTTTTGATGTCATACGAATCAAATGATGCCTGTCGGGATTTCGGGCACACTGCACGAGCGTTCTGGTTGCATTGCAATCAGATTTTTCTCGAACGAGATGATGTGATGCCTAGAACATTCCCAGTTGGCGATCTCCTTTTTCTTCTTTTGTTATTTCGTTCTTTAATAGAGGTTCAGATAATTGAGCGTTCGCAGCTGATGCGTCGGTTGTTTGGCTTGAAGGCCGGTTATTAGGTTCTTTTTCGAGTTCTTCTTTGACTACTTCAGGTAATTTTTGATCTTCTTGCGTTACCGGTGGTTGGGCGCTTGGGCATCTATTTCGCCGTTGCTTTTTTAGGCGATACCCGGTTGGCTTGGCGTAGTGCTTCGGGAAGTTTTAGCACATCTTTCTGAAGTTCTCGTTTGATCGTAGGATTTCTTAGCCCTGCGGCGGGATGGTACAGCGGAAATAGGATACGACCTCCCCATTCAAGTATCTTGCCGTGGTCTTGAGAAATTTTACCTTTTGGATGGAACCTAAGCATTGAAACGCGACCCAGTGTCACTACGACTTTGGGGTCGAGAAGTTCCATCTGGTGCTCCAAATATGTGCGGCATGCGGCGACTTCGTCGGGTAGCGGGTCTCGGTTATCGGGCGGTCGGCATTTAACGACGTTGGTGATGAATACCTCTTCACGGGTCATCGGAATCGCAGTGAGTAGTTCGTCGAGCAATTTACCGGAACGACCTACAAACGGCAGTCCTTGCTGATCTTCGTTAAATCCGGGACCTTCGCCGATGATAAAAATCTCGGCTTTGGACGAACCGCTACCGGGAACAGAGTTTGTTCGAGTGGAGTGGAGCCCGCAGGCAGTGCATGAGCGCACGGCGTTAGCGAGTGCGTCGATTGAATTCCATGGTTTGCTGCTGGTTTCGGCTGTGGTCAAAGGGTGAAGGTGGTTAGGACTAGAGCGTCCGGATCAGGACGTGGGTAAGTTCGTTCAAGTTATCACACGAAGGTTATTGGAAGAGGCGTGACTGTCATTGTGAGAAGGCGCTACGTGGCAATCAACTTTGGCTGAGCAACGCTACGATACCTTCAGCCAAAAATTTCAACGCCATCACCCAAAAAAAAACCGCACCGTTCTCAACTACAAAATAAATGAGAACGAATGCGACACTTTTCGATCGGTACCCAGCAAGCCAGGCCCTAGCAATCAACTAAACGAACCAAGCCGAATTAGTCCGTAATTCCGCGATCGGCCAGGTACTTCACTGCATCC
>Ga0233439_10004403_pt1 | contig 13622 bp, 10 predicted proteins | sample SI_123_September_6_FD_182713 | JGI IMG/M metagenome (GOLD analysis project Ga0233439, IMG submission 182713) | Seawater microbial communities from Saanich Inlet, British Columbia, Canada - SI_123_September2016_100_MG | ecosystem: Environmental > Aquatic > Marine > Inlet | place: Canada: British... | reverse complement strand
GGTGTCGTTGTATTGATTTAGCGGTTCGTCCTTGGCCAAGCGCTCGTTGATGGTCTTGATTTCATCCTCCAGCATCGGATCATCCTCCATTCCAAACGGATCCATCCTCATGCCAAACGGATTCATCCCCATGCCCGGCGGCATCATCCCCGGCATCATGCCCATGCCAAGCGGGGCTGAACCGAATTGCTTTGCCCCGACATCGCGCAGTGCTTTGGCCATTTCCGTTTGTCCCTCGTTTGAGGCAAACTCCAGGACGGATTGGGTCGAATTACCCATGCCCATTCCTCCGTACATTCCCATTCCATAAGGCATCATCATTCCGGGTATCATCCCCGGCATGGAAGCGTTCGATTTTTCGGGGGTCCAGACGCTGGCAGTGGCGTTCGGGTCGAGGCCGTGCTTGATGAGCCATTGCAACAATTCCAGGTTGCCGCTGTGCACGGCGTGGTGCAGCGCGTTTTGTTGCGTGAGGATTTCCGTTTCCGGTGCGCTGAAGTCGATCGTTTTCGACTTGCCGGACATCGCCGGCATCATCCCGGCCATGTTCGGGTTGCTTTCCGGCGGCTGGGTCGAGCTGCCCTCGGGCCGGGTGATCTTCCAGCCTTTCACGGCGAACGCCTTGAGTTTGCCAAGATCGCCCGCCTGTATCGCGGCGAGGATGCCATCGTATTTCCACGACTGTGAATCGGTGTCGCTGACGGGAATCTTGTAGCGGGGGCTACCATGATGTTCCCACGCCAACGGTTCGCCGGTCAAGGCGTCTTTTGGGAGGGCACTGATGTAATCCGGCACCAGATCGCTGAGTTCACCGGGCAGTGTGCCTTTTGCGCCGCGATACCGCTCGATGGCGATTCCAAGCTGTGCGGCGGAAAACTTGTTCATCAATCTTCCCGCCTTGGCCAAGGCACCATTCATCGCCCGGATGAGCCCATAGCTGTTCACATATCCTTTTTGTTTGGCGGTTGTAACCGATTCTGAAATCAGGGCATCAAATTGATCCGGGTCGATTCGTTTTTTTGCTCTCGCTTGGCGGATGTGGTTGATCAGTTTTTTCAATAAAGAGTCGTAGAAAATGAGATCCTTCTCCATCAACGACCTTGGGGCCGCCTCGATAGCTTGTTGCAATCTGCGGTCATCCAGCAGGTTGATCCGGTTGATCTGGCTATCGATCGTTTGGACAAAAGTCAATCGCTCGCCCTGCATACAGCGTTCCCATTGTTTGAGATAGTCCTTGTCGAGGGTAAGGAGTTTGTCCCACTCCGCCAGTTGTTGGTCGCTCCATTGGCCCATGTGCAGCCCGGCGCTGAGTCCGTCCACGATGATGTGACCGATCGCGGCTTGCACAAGTTGGCCGATCATAAATATGTCGCTCCCTACTGCTTCAAACAGCCTGAACTGAAGCCGCACATCCTCCATCGCCCCGTCGGCGTCGCCCCGGGCCAGCTTGACCGTGGCGGAATGTTGCAGCAGTTGTGTGATCCCCTTGAATCTAGCAATGTGTGGCAGAAGGGTCTCGGGGCCGTACAAAGGATAGGGGAAATTCTGCTTCGGCCGCTTGGCCGCCTCGCGCAGTTCACCGATAAGGCCATTGAATTTGGCGAAATAACGGTCGACCACTTCCTGATCGGTTCCATTCACCGATCCTGGCCTGTTTCCGTATCGGGCTCGGCTCGGCTCAAGTCGAAGTTGTTTCGCGAAATCCCCCCAGTCCGGGAATTGGCGACCTTGAATGCGGTGTTGTGGGGAGACCCTCAAGGACATGACCGCTTCAAAGTTTGTCTTGATGGTAGGGTTTAGGTATACGGCCTTTCCCCCGATCTCTTGTGTGTAGAGCAGTCCACTAAACGGCTTGGCCATGAAGAAATTTTCCTCATCGGGAACATCACCGACGTATTCGGCGATGTCGTAATGCCATCCTTCCGCTTGGCTGGCCGCCTTGTATTCCTCCCAAGTGGCGTAGGTCTTGGCGGTTGTCTCCGCATTGGTTTCCGGTGTTGCGGTTTTATTGATCGTAGCAGTTTGTTGCCCGTCTCCGGAGTGATCTTTTCCGCTAAGTGCAAAAAAGCCGATGGCACCCATGGCCAGCACGCCGGCGACGATGCCGGCGATGAGTGCTGGGGATTTGCGGGAGGGCGACTCCCCGATCCGCTCTTCCTCCTCGTCGAAGGCGTGGGCGAAGTCGGGGATGCTCATCGGTTGGTTACAGGACGGGCAGTCGATCAGTTGACCGGCCAGTTCCTCCGGCACCGAGATGTGTTGCGTGCAACTTGGGCAGTGGATCTTGTGTTCAGCCATAAGCCAGCTCCGGTTGAGAGGACAATATCGCCTCACGTTTATAAAACGTCAAGTGATTTTTCCCAGCATCACACTTGGCCAAGCTTGGCTTGAGCCAAGCGCGTTTCAGCGCGGCCCGTAGTGCAGGGCGTCGTTTCCCAGTTCCAGGCTGTAGTTGTAGTTTGCCCTCTTGATGAATTCTACGTGGGCATCGACGAACAGCACATTCTCGCCTTCGGCCCCATGGTTGTCGCCCTCGTCCGGGTAATTATTCATCGCGCCGGGGTAGGAATAATCGGCCTCCTTGATCAGCCAAATCTCGGACGGCCCGGTTACGTGGCCCTTGAGGCCGAACCCGCTATTGGCGTGGACGTAATTACTGACCACGGACTCGGTTTTCAGGATGCCCTGGCAGCCGGTCGGCCCGACATACGGGAACCCCTTCGTGTAGCGCCTGTTCGGAACCCCGTTCCAGTTCATGCATCCAAAAATCTCATAGCTGATTCCCGGTTTTGCTCCCTTGTCGGCGGCGAATCGTTGGAGGTCGGTGTAGATTTCCGTCTGGCCATGGAGGCGCTCAATATAGCGTCGGTCTTTGATGCGCACGGCGAGGTTCCTGCCTCGTTTGTCCTGGGTGCGGATGAAGTTTTGAGTGTCGGGACACGTCACCGACTTGAGGTTGGGCAGGAATGCCGGAAACAACCAGTTCATGTCATCGTCACAGGCGGCGTTGAATTTTGGGCCGTTCCAGTCCACGCCAGAGAGGACTCCTCGTAGATCATCGTTTGCGTAGGATTGGCTGCCGATCCCCATCTGTTTTTCGTTGTTCATGCAGGAGATCTGCTTGGCCTTCCATTTGGCCCGCGACAACGCCGGCAGCAGCAACGCCGCGATTATGGCGATTATGGCGATGACCACCAGCAGCTCGATCAGTGTGAACGCCTTTTTCTGGCTGGGCTTCATTTTTACTCCGACTCGGATGGCTACAGTTGCCCCGTCGGTCCTCAATCGCAATTAAACTTTTCAACAACCAAGCGCTTGGCCAAGCGGTTAGTTCAGGTCGCCGGGTGGGATTTCGTTGAGTGTGTAGTAGCCGACCGGGTGCAGGATCGGCAGGCCCTTGGCCGAGCGTACCCCCTTGGCTCGCAACTCGTGGACGTGGCCTTGGATGAGCTTGTCCACGGTCACGCGCACGGTCTTCGGGCCTTTCAATTCTGCGCCGACAATGTTGGGCGTCGTTTTATCGACGACCGGGCTGCCGTAGTCGGCGCGGTAAATGTAGGTGTACGCGCTCATGCTGTAGGAGGTGAGATCAGCGGCGGTGATGGCATCGATCTCGTGGGTGAAGGTTAGCTCGAAGCCGTCCGGCTTGGCGCGCATTTCGTGTATCTCGAACGGCACCTTGCCGGTCCACGTGACGCGGTCGAGCGCGAAGCGCCTGCCGCCACGGGCGCCCCAGCCGCGATCGGTGCCGCCGACGAAGAGCGTGCCGTTGGGTTGCATGTGGGCGGCGATATTGCCTGAGCCGAAGCCTTTCAAAAATGAGAACGCTGCGCCTTGGTACACGCCGTTGACTTTCTCGAGAAAGGCGCGGTTGACCACTGAGAACGTCTGGTCGCAGACGAGCAACTGGTTTTTGAATGCGCCGAACTTGCCGTTGCTGTCGTAGGCAAAACCGGCGGTGGAGTTGCCCAGGATGCCGTGCGGAAACACGATGGCCGAGGGCACCAGCTCGGGAATCTTTGGCCGCTCGGCCACCCAACGGCTGTTGGTCTTGGGTTCGGTGGGGCGCTTGCCCATCGATGCCTTCGCGGCTGCAGTGTCATACCAGCGGAAACCCCCAGGGTGGCCCTGGAACGATCCGTGCGAAAGCGGCTTGAGCGAGCTGGAGCCGTTCCACGGCCCTTGGTTGTCGGCGTAAAAAACTTCGCCCAAGTGGTTCAGGCCGATGCCGCCGGGCGAGCGGATGCCGCTGGCGGTCGGGATGAGTTCGCCGTCCTTAGTCACGCGCACGCACCAGCCCCGATAGTCGATTTGGCTGGAGAACGAGCCGGTGAGGCAGAGCACGATCCACATGTCGCCGTTCGGATCGGGCCGGGTGCCAAAGGCGTACTCGTGGTAGTCGCCGGTGATGCCCCAGCCGTCGTTGACGGTCTCGAAAATATCGGCACGGTCGTCACCGTTGACGTCCTTCATGCGGGTCAGCTCGCCGCGCTGAGTGCAGTAGAGCCAGCCGTCCGTGAAGGCGAGATTGAGCGGCTCGTGCAGGCCCTCGGCATAGAGAGTCCACTTGATTTTGTCCGGGTCGCCGTATGGGTTGCTAAGCATGTAAATGTCGCCGCGCCGGCTGCAGATGGCGAGCTTGCCGTCGGGCATCATCTCGATGCCGCTGGTCTCCATCACGATGCCGTCGGGAACCGGGAAGGCGTCGATTTTGTAGTAGTCGGACTCGACCGGATCGGCGGCTGCTTGGCCAAGCGTAAGGCCGGCGAGCAGCGTGAGGTGTGTCAGTTGTTTGATCATTTTCAAAAATCTCCGTGGGCGGGGGGTTACAGTTTCCATTCGTACTGCTGCTGGATGCTCGCTTGGCCATCGACGTCGAGCTTGATGAGCAATTCCTGGCGTCCGCCATTGTCGCGGATGGTCGGCTTGGCACTCAAGCCGGGGAAGCTCACGCGCAGCATTGAGTCGCCGATGTTGTAGCCGCCGTTTTCCTCGGTGATGGTTTTTGCGGCGGCGGCGAGGTACCAGACTTCGCCCGTGCCGTTGACGCCGAGCATGCGGATGATAGACGGCAGGGTTCCCTGCCTCGGAATGATATGGTCGACCACTTTGAGCCGTTTGCCGATCTCGTACATGAACACCGGCCGGCGTTTCTCTACGAGTTGATAGCCACGAAACTGGAGGCCCTTGGCACGGGTGTCACGACCCTCGGCCTTTGGCCAGGCTGCATCCGCGCTGTCAAGCTGGGCGAATGGTTGGTCGCGTGTGAGGTTGATTAGGTAGTGGCCGGACGGTCGCTGGAACCCCTGGCCGCGTCCGTTCCAGTGACGGGCCGCATCCATGAATGCGCCGTGCCACAGCATCGCAATCTGCATGGTGTTGGCATCAAAACAGAGATTCACTTTTTCAGGATAGCCGACGCCGATGCCGCGCGGGCTGGCGCCCTCGATGAAGTTGCGATAGATGCGCGCCTCGTCGGTGATGGTGATCGGGTTGCCGGTCGGGAAGGCTTGTCCCCTGCGCTGTGGCTTAATGGTCTGTTTGGCCAACTGGAGGCGCTTGATACCCGGGCCGGACATGTCGAGCGCTAGTTTTTCCTCTCCACTCTTTTCAAAGTATTCCAACTTCAGTTTGGCGACTCCCGGCTCGAGGTCGAGCTTACCTTTTTTGGCCTGCATGCCGTGAACGCCGTCGTTGTCCACCACCAACTTGCCGTTTATGTATAGGCGCGTGCCATCGTCGGAGCCGAGGTTGAACGTGTAACTGCCCTTGCGCTCGATCTCGATGTCGCCCTCGAACACCACGCCAAAGTTCTCGCCTAGGCCAGCCAAGCCGGGATCAGCGGTGCCGCTCTTGGCCGTACCGGTTTTGAACGGCTTGAGCTTAGAGAAGTCCGGCAGTTTATTCCAACTGCCCTTGTAGGCGGCGTAAGTGAAGTTGTTGATTTTGCCCTTGGCGATGAGGCCGTTGGGATCCTCCGCGCTGCCGCCTTCGCTGAGCGAGCGCACGTAGGCGATGAGAGCCTTCATCTCCTGGTCGTTCACGGCGGGCGGCGGTGGCATCGGCGCGGCGGCCTCCTTGGACACCTTGTCCATCGGCTTGCGGATCGACTCGGCGAAGTAAGCCTCGTCGAACGTCACCGTGGCGTCCGGGCCGCCGTAGCCGAGGGTTACGGTGCGTTTTTTACCCCAAAAACCGCCGATGAACTTCGGCGCCTTCATGGCGATGCCGGCCGGCGCGGGCACGTTTTCGTCCACCTGATGGCAGGTGAAACAGATTTTCGACTGAAAGAGCGCCTTGCCATCGGCGATCAACTTCGCGTCATCCGCAGCCTGGGCAGGCGATAAAATAACTGTCGCCGCCAAGCTGATGACGCACAACGACTGGGTGCGCTTTGTTCTATTCATGCGTGGCCCCGATCGTACTCGTCTGCGCTTGGATGTCCAGCCGATCTTCGAAAAAAGCGATCGAGACTCGACGGCCAAGCCGCTTTTTCGTAACCAACCGGGCAGTTCATGTTTCCGGTCGGACTCTATCTGTTGGCGCTCGTCGGTGGCGCGGTGATTTCCGCGGCCTCGCTGCCGCTGTGGAGACGCTGGTGCGAACATGTCGGGTTGCTGGACGAGCCGGGCCATCGGAAAATTCACAAACATCCCGTCCCGCTGGCCGGCGGCTTGGCCGTTGTCACCGGCTTGGCCGTGCCGATCCTCGCCGTCGCCGCGTGGGCATGGCTTGGCCCGTTGCCGGAATCGTTCGACCGCGTCGTCACTTACGGCTTGGCTAAGCGCGGCTGGCAACTCGCCGCCATCCTCGGCGGCGCGGTGGCCATGCTGGCGCTCGGCATCCTCGACGACCGGCGCGACCTATCGGCCAAGTGGAAGTTTGTCGGCCAAGTGCTGATCGCGCTCGCGGTCGCCGCCAGCGGCATCCGTGTGACGGTGTTCGTTGAGAGCCCGCTCTTCAGCTATGCCGCCACCGTGCTGTGGATTTTGACCGTCACTAACGCCGTCAATTTTCAGGACAACATGAACGGCCTGTGTGCCGGACTGGGGCTGGTCGGTGGCTGGTTTTTTGCGTGGCACGCCGGATTGGAGGGGCAGTACCTCGTCGCGTCGCTGGCGTTTTTGTTCACCGGCGCGCTGGCCGGTTTCCTGCCATTCAACTTCCCGCGCGGCGGCGTGTTCCTCGGAGATGGCGGCAGCCACGTCGTCGGTTTCCTCCTCGCCGTGCTGGCGATCCTCCCTGACTTTTACTCGGCGGCCAGCCCGCAAAAGTGGCTCGTCCTCGCGCCGCTGCTCGTGTTAGCCGTGCCGCTGGCCGACTTGGTCTCGGTGATCCTCATCCGCCGCCGGCTTGGCCAAGCGGTGTGGGTCGGCGACAACAACCACTTCTCCCACCGCCTCGTCCGCCGTGGCCAGACAAAGCCTCGCGCCGTTCTCATCCTGCTGCTCATCGCAGCCGCAATCGGCGCGGCAACATTTTTAAAGTGAGCAGTCCTACTCGGCGGCGTACACCTCGACTCGGGGCGGGTGAGCATAGTCACGCCATTGGCGCTCGAGCAACTCGGCGTCCGGCTTGCCATCAGTGACAACGAAGCGGTAGCGGGACACGTAATCCTCGCCTGGCTTGATTTCCCAGTCGCCGGTCTGGGAGGGGGCGAAATTGAAAAACGGCTCGCTCGGGTGAATGCGCATCGGTTGCGGGAAACGGAAGTTACCCGGGTGGCACAACACGCCGATGCCGCCCCATTTGCCGCCGGTCTGTCCGCCGACGTGACACCAGCGTGCCCGTGTCGCGTGACCTTTGATGCGGTCAGCCTCGCCATTGGCCGTAAGGTAAAAGCAGTTCTCTTTGCCATCCCAATCGTCGTGGCCACGGAAGCCTAGGCCTCCGTAGCGGTATTGAGGGAACTGGATTTTGCTCTCGCTGGCGCAACGCTGCACCGACTCCAGTTCAAAGAGGTGATACGCCTGCCCGGTAGCGTACACCTGCATGCGCCAGGTTTCCGTGAGAGCCACCTTTTTGGGCTTTGCGATAAGGTCGACGAACTGATGGGAACTAGAAAAACCGGCATGTACCGGGCCGCTCCATTGGCTGTGAAGGCCGGTGAACTCGATCGTACCTGTGCCCTTGCCCATGTTCCAAAAGTCCGGCTTCCGGCGCTCGAAAATCGTGTTTGTCCAAGGGAACCAAATACCGTGATGATGTTTGTGGTTGTGCGGATAGTCGGCGGTGATGACTGTACCACTTGGTGTCAAGACCGGGTGAATGTAGCCGCCCCGGCGGTAAATCGGCTCGAGATCGTCGCGGGGCAACCCGCTTTTCTCAGCCTGATAATGCAGCACGGTTTTGTCGTCGATGGTGATCCGCAACTTACCGTTTTGCTTGACCAGGCTGACGACATTGGAATGGGTAGGCTTGGCCGCCGGGGAGAGTTTGTAAACGGCAGTCTGGAATGCAGCGAGTTTGCCGACGATGAACGAGGCCGAGCCGAGCCCATCCGTCTGGATGGCCACTGCTTTGCCGCTGGGACCGGTGAGTTGCCAATGCGCTTGGCCGCCGTCGGGCAGAGTAAACGAAACTGGTGTACCGCTGCGATCGTGTTGACCAGCATCGACTCGCAGCAAGTGGTTGGCGACAGCCGCCTGGCCAAGCGGCAAGCCTAGGCCAAGCGCCAAAATAAAACGGAAGGGCATGACCTTTTTGTGCGCCGGCGAACCGATTAGGTCAAGCGCACAAAAAAACCCCGGCGCTTGGCCGGGGTTTTGAAATACTCGTTGTGATGAATCACTTCACCGTGATGGTGATTTTCTTGGAGATCACCGGCGGGCTGTGGGCCAGGTGGATCCAGTCGCCGAGCACGAGTTGAAGCGTGTGCTTGCCGGGCGGCAACTCGAGCGTGACCTCGGTTTGGCCGCCGCCGAAATGCCGGATGTTCTCGCTGGCAACGAGTGGCAGATCGAGGTTGGGCAGCTTGTCCACGTCGATCAACAGGTGATGATGGCCGGTGTTTTCCTTGTCGATGGCGGCTGGGGCGACGCCCATTCCCTTGAGGCCAAACCGAACTGTGAATTTTTTATTCACGGATTTGCCGTCCTTGGGGGAGATGATGTACGCCTTGGCGCCCTTGGGCGACTTGCGCTTCTCGAGTTTGTCGGCGGCTGCCACTGAAGTGAGCAGGCCACCAATCACCATTGCTGATAAAACGAATCGTAGTGACATAGCGGCGACAACGTCCCATTACGCCTCAAAGTAGGCAAGGCGAATCGGCGAAATTTTTCCCGGGTTGACTCCGGCCACTGCGGGTCGTTTGATGGGTGCCGCTTTGCTGCATGTCTTTCTCCCCGTTTCAACGCCGATTCAAGAGCCGCCGGTCGCGCCGCCTAGGCCCGCGTGACAGGGCGTTGCGCGATTGGCGTGGCATCGATGTAAAGGAACTGGAGAAAACGCACGGCGGCAAGTCGTTCAGCGCCGGTGCCGTGGTAAAAAACCTTCTCGGCAAGCTTCAACTTGACCGCCGCCGCGCCGAGACTGAGGTGGTGAAAGTGTGGAACCAGACGATCGACCCTACCGTCACGGGACATGCGCAGCCGGTTAACATCCACCACGGGACGCTGTTCGTTTCAGTGGACTCGAGTGTATGGCTGGACGAGATCGTACGCTACCGGCGGCACGAGATCCTGCAGCGCATGCAGCACGCCATGGGCCGCGAGATGGTCAAAAAAATCTCCTTTCGGATCGGGTAACCTGTGAGCCAATAAGCTTTACCATTAATCGATAGGGCAGATAAGTGTGTTGTGGTAAAGCACGCCGTGGACGGCGCTTTCATTCTGACGGCGTACTTGACGGACAAGCCAAAAAGAGGTGAACAGTTACGGCCGATAAAGTAAAAGTATGGTTCGACGCAGAAGGCGACTTTCTCGAAGTTCGCTTCACGGATCATGTCGGTTATATGAAAGAGACTGACAACGAAGCCGTGATGGAGCGTCTAGACGAGCGAGGAAGAGTGATCGGGTTTTCGATCATGCAGGTTAGCAGACTCGCGAAGCAGAAACCGCTTGTAGCGAATCTTCTCCCAACTGTCAGCTAAAGCGCTTGGCCAATTCCCCCGCTCACCGCTCACTTTTTTAGCAGCGCGGCGGCGAGGCCGTCGATGGTGTGTTCCTTGGCTTTGGCGGTTGGTTTGAGGCCAAGCTCCTTAAGCGCTTTGGTGGTCTCGGGGCCGATCGATGCGAGCTTGAGTTTCGGGTTGTCCGCGCAGCGCTTGGCCAAGCCGAAGCGTGCGTCAAAGTTTCTCACAGCTGAACTGCTCGCGAACGTGATCCAGTCTGCGCTGTTCTCCTCAAAATCGTCCGCCGCGCCGTTACGATCCGCCGTCTCGGGCTCGGTTTTGTAAAACGCAATGTCATCGACGATCGCGCCTTTGTCCTCGAGCAGCCGGGGCAACTCCGGGTTGGCCGACTCGGCGCGGGCGAGGAGCACCGAGATATTCTCGACGTTTTGGGCGGCGATCATCGCCTTGGCCGTGGCAGCGGCGGTGTAAGTCTTCGGCATGAGATCAATGTTTAGGTGAAACTCCCGCAGTTTTTTCGCCGTGGCCGGGCCGACGGCAGCGAAGCGTACGCTGCCAAGGTCGCGCACATCGCGGAACGCCTTGAAAAAATAGTCGAAGAAATGCTCCACGCCGTTGGCGCTGGTGAAGATGATCCAGTCGTAACTGCCGATGCCGGTGATGGCCTCTATGAGCGGCTCGTTGCGGGTCGGCGGCAAGATTTTTATCGTGGGGATTTCGAGTACTTCCGCACCGAGTTCGCGGATTTGCCCGGACAATTTTCCGGCCTCCCGGCGGTTGCGGGTGACGACGACGCGCTGCCCGAAGAGCGGCCGGTTTTCGTACCAATTGAGCGTGTCGCGCAGAGTCGATACAGTGCCGATGACCGTCACCGCCGGCGCTTTGAAATCTGCCTTGGCCACCTTGGCGGCTAGAGTGCCTAGCGTGGCAGTGATCGTTTGTTGCCGGCCCATCGTGCCCCAGCGAACCATCGCTGCCGGCGTGTCTGCGGGCAAGCCGTTCGCCTCGAGTGCGGCGGCGATTTTGCCGATCCGCTCGACGCCCATCAATAGCACTTTCGTGCCCGGTTCGCGGGCGACGCGTTTCCAGTCCAGCGCGCTTTCATCCTTGTCGGGGTCTTCGTGGCCGGTGATGACGGTGAAGCTCGAGCAATGCTCGCGGTGAGTCAGCGGGATGCCGGCGTAACTCGGCGCGGCGATGATCGACGAGATGCCCGGCACGACCTCGAACGGCACGCCGTCCCGGTGCAGCCTCGCCGCCTCCTCGCCTCCCCGGCCGAAGATATACGGGTCGCCGCCCTTGAGCCGGACGACCGTCTTGCCGGCCTTGGCTTTCTCGGCGAGCAACTGGTTCAACTCCTCCTGCGGGATGGCTCGGTCGCGCGGACGTTTGCCGCCGAAGATGATCTCCGCCGCCTCCGGCGCGAGCGCCAGCAACTCGCGATTGACCAGCGAGTCGTAAACCACCACGTCGGCACGCCGCAGCAACTCCGCGCCGCGCAACGTGAGCAACCCGGCATCCCCCGGCCCGGCACCCACAAGATAAACTTTTCCAGTCAAACCCATATGCGCACAGCGTTGCCTCCGCTTGGCCAAGCGGCAAGAAATCATTTGCCGGACGGCACGATCACCTTCAGCGCGCGCGGTCGCAGCGTGATCGTTACCGGCAGCGTGCCGATAAAGTCGCCGTCGGCCTGAACGCGCGTCCCGGCCGGGCCGTCGATGGTGAACTCGCTCACGCGATAATGCTCCGCGCCGGGCCAATCGCGGATCTGCCCAAGCACCATCGACGTGACGCCGCGCGACACCGAGCCGGGATTGATGCGCGGGAACACGCACAAGTCGAGCCGCCCGTCGTTGAGTTTCGCGTCGGGAAACAGCACGACCGGCCCGCCGAAAAACCGGCCGTTGCCGACGCACATCCACTCGCCTGTCGCCGAGCCGCCGTCCCACTTTGCGGTCAGCTTCGGCGGCTTGGACTTGAGCGCGGTGAGGGTCGAAAACAGATACGCCAACGGGCCGATTTTTTTCTTGAGCGCAATACTCACACCGCCGACGGCGTCGGCGTCCAGCCCGGCGCCGGCCATTTGGACGAAGCAACGCTCCGCTTGGCCGTCGTCCATTTGCACCTTGGCCAACGGCAGATCGACGGCGCGCGTCTGGCCATGCAGGACCGTCTTCCAAGCGCGCTTGGCCGAGAGCGGGATGCCCAACTCTCGGGCGAACACATTCATCGTGCCGAGCGGCAGGATGCCGAGTTGCACTTGGCCAAGCCCTTCGCGCTCCTTGGCCAAGCCGCTGACGACTTCGTTGACCGTGCCGTCGCCACCGGAGGCGACGATGGTTTTGTAGCCGTCACGGATTGCTTGCGCGGCGAGGGAGGTCGCGCTTCCGGGTGCTGTTGTCTCGAGCAGCGTGCATTCGTCTTGCATTTGGCTAAGCGACTCGCGAAAGCGCCGAGCCTTTTCGCCGCGGGCGGCGGGATTGAAAATCAGCGCAATGGACGGTTGCCTCATGACGGTCGGCTTGGCCAGGGGTTACTCGCTTGGCTCGGGCAGCGTCTTGCCGCCGCTGACGAGAAACATTACCGCCATGCGAACGGCGAGGCCGTTGGTCACTTGGTCGAGGATGGTCGAGCGAGGGTGGTCGGCGATCTCGCTGTCGATCTCGACGCCGCGATTGATCGGGCCGGGGTGCATGACGATGGCGTCCGGCTTGAGCCGCGCGAACCGCTCGTTCGTGAGGCCGAAGAGCGACCGGTATTCGCCAATGCTCGGGAAGGCGGAGAGCCGCTGGCGCTCGTGCTGGATGCGCAGCAAGTTAACGATGTCGGCATCGGCGAGAGCGTCGTCGATGTTGTGCGTCACGCGGCATCCCATCTGTTCGAAGATGCGCGGGACGAGCGTCGGCGGGCCGCAGAGCGTGACGTTCGCGCCGAGCTTGGTCAGCGCCCAGATGTTCGAGCGGGCCACGCGGCTGTAAAGGATGTCGCCGAGAATGGTGACGTTGAGGCCGCGCACGTCGCCCTTTTTCTCGAAGATCGTGAAGGTGTCGAGCAACGCCTGCGTGGGGTGCTCGTGTGCGCCGTCGCCGGCGTTGATGATGCTGCAGTCGACCACCCGCGACAGCAGGTGCGGTGCGCCCTCGGCGCTGTGGCGGACGACGATGATGTCTGCGCTGAGCGCCTCGAGCGTCTTGCCGGTGTCCCGAAGCGTTTCGCCCTTGGTGAGCGACGACGACTCGGCGGTGAAGTTGATCACATCGGCGTTGAGTCGCATGGCGGCCAGTTCGAAACTGATCCGCGTGCGGGTGGATGGCTCGACGAAAAGATTGATCACCGTGCGTCCGCGCAGAGCCGGCACTTTTTTGATCGTGCGCTCGCCGACCGCCTTGAAGGCACGAGTGGCGTCGAGGATGATGCGGATCTCGTCGGCATTCAGCGACTCAATGTCGAGCAGATGTTTTCGGGTCCAGTTCATTTGTTGGGGCTTATGGATTGCAGCGTGACGGTGTCGTCGCCGCCGGTCTCGCTGAGCGAAACTTCGATGCGT